>OHHR01000890.1_pt1 | contig 15809 bp, 17 predicted proteins | sample 1568021 | NCBI WGS metagenome assembly OHHR01 (sample SAMEA3879560, study PRJEB24766) | human gut metagenome | biome: human-associated habitat; feature: feces | place: USA | collected 1985/1987 | reverse complement strand
TGATTTTGGCGGCGACACAGCGAAAGAACTGACAAGAAAATATGATAACGTTTTAGTCGTTCAGACATATTCCAAATCAAGATCTTTAGCAGGACTTCGTATCGGATATGCGATCGGTAACAAGGAACTGATCAAGGCAATGAATGATGTGAAATATTCCTACAACTCTTATACGATGAATGAGCCATCCATTGTTCTTGGAACAGCTGTCTTAGAAGATGAAGAATATTTCCAGGAGACAAGAAATAAGATCATTGATACAAGGGAATGGTTCCAGATTGAGATGAGAAAGATCGGATTTAGTTTTGCAGATTCCAAAGCAAACTTTATCTTTGCGACACATGAAAGCGTACCTGCCAAAGAGATTTTTGAAGCAGCGAAGAAAGCAAAGATTTATGTCCGTTATTTTGATCAGCCAAGAATCAATAATTATTTAAGGATTACGATCGGTACGAGAGATGAAATGGAAACATTACTTGACTTCTTAAAAGAATTTACAGCAACAAAATAGAGATTGAATAAAAAAAGAAATTTTGAAAAATAAATTTCTTTTTTTATTGCAATTAACTGGAAAATATTGTATGATGATATGGAAATTATTTACATATGAAGGCGAGTGAGGGAAACAAATAAAATGGGGTTATGGCATGCGTTTTCATCCACAGAAAAGGAGAAGACCATGTTGAATGAGAAAGAATTTTATCAGTATGTAGAAGCGAATATTTTAAACTATCTTCCAGAGATGGAAGGAAAGAAAGTTATGGTGCAGAGGGTTAAGAGGAATAATCAGATATCGATGATGGGGTTGTCGATCGGAGAGACCAAGAATTATCTGGTACCAGTGTTGTATCTGGAGATATTTTATCGAAATTATTTAAGGGGACAGGAATTATCAGATACGATGAAAGATATCGCCAGAATTTATCGAGGACATCAGGTTGGATTTTATCTGGATGAGGATAAAGTTTCAGATTATGAGCATATTAAGAAGAATCTGTTTTATCGTGTGGTTAATTATGAGAAGAATAAAGAGATGTTAAAGTATACACCATACGAGCGGTTCTTAGATCTGGCAGTTACATATCGTTGGGCAGCATACCGGAATCATGACGGGATGGCGAGTGCATTAGTGAGGAACAAAGAGTTGCTGTTATGGGGTGTGACAAAGGAACAGATGATGAAGGATGCAAAGGAGAACACGGAGAAGATCTTCCCACCAGTGATGCGCAAGATTCAGTCTGTGATACCAGTAAAGATCACGGATATGGAGATTCCATTGTTTGTATTATCAAATGGAGATTATATGAATGGAGCATCCGTCATGCTTTATAAAGATCCACTGAGAGATTTCGCGAATTATATGGGACATGATCTTTATATTCTTCCAAGCAGTATTCATGAAGTGATTCTTTTACTGGATGATGAATATGTGCAAAGTTCAGAGGAACTACGAGAAATGGTTAGAGAGACAAACCGTATGGTTGTGGATCAGGAAGAAGTTTTATCAGATCACATATATCATTACGACAGAGAGAAAGATGAGATTAGAATTGCCAAGTAAGAATTTGTAACGTATAATAGTTCATTAAGAGATGGAAAATGGTATGAAAATTCAAGAATATACTAATTACATCAGGGAGTGAAAAAATTATGAAACGTTGGGAAATTTATCTGGATATTATCATGGAACTGTTGGTCATATTAGCAGGTGCATTGCTTTTGATCTTTGTATTACCAAAAGCAATCGTATTTTTATGGCCATTTGTAGCAGGATGGATTATTTCAATGATGGCCCACCCAGTGATCGAATATCTGGAGAAGAAGGTAAAATTACCGAAGAAGTTCGGTTCTGCGATCTTGATCGCGGCAGTTATCACAGGAATCATAGTGGTTCTTTATTTTGCAGTCAGAGGTATCGCACTGCAGGTCATCGGATTTATACAGGATGCACCAGATATCCGTCATGAGATCATGAGACAAGGAATGATCTTTCAGAAGAAGATAGAGCAATTTTTAAGTATTCTTCCACCATCTTTTGGAAAACAGTTTGATCAGTGGAGCGGATCGATCGGAGAGCTTTTCAAGAAAGCGGCATCTTCTGCAGGAGATTATGGGGTAGCACATGCAGGTGGTGTTGCAAAGGGTGTGACAAGCGGTCTGTTAGGGCTTGTTGTTATGTTATTTGCAGCTTATATGTTTTCACTGGAACGAGAAAAACTCATAGCATGGTATGAAAAATGTATTCCAGGATTTGTGAAGCATAAGATCAATGTATTTATGAAGAACTCAGTTGGAGTCTTAGTAAGTTACTGCCTTGCGCAGTTAAAGATCATGATAGTGATCATAGCGATCCTTTGGATCGGATTTTTTATTGCAGGGATTGGACATTCTTTTATCTATTCGGTATTAGTAGGAATTGTCGATATATTTCCAATCCTTGGAACAGGGACTGTGATCATTCCATGGGCAATATTTAAGCTGATCACAGGAGATATCAAAACAGCAGTTATCTTACTGATCATTTATGCGATCTGTCTGGTATTGAAACAGGTCTTACAGCCAAAAATGATGGGAGACAGTATGGGAATCTCAGCACTGACAACGATCTTTTTGATCTACGTTGGTCTGAAATTCGGAGGATTAGGAGGAATGTTATTAGCCCTGATCCTTGGAATGTTTGTGATCAATTTATACCGATTAGGAGTGTTTGACCGTAAGATTGCATTTTTTAAACGAAGATTTGAGATGCTTACGATCAACAGTGAGGAAGAAGAAAAGGAGAAGAAGAAAGAATGAGTTATGCAGATCAGGTATTTATATCTATGTGCGAAGATATTTTAGAGAATGGAACTAGTACAGAGGGAGAGAAAGTCCGTCCGCACTGGCCAGATGGAGAGTCTGCCTATACGATCAAACAGTTTGGTGTTGTAAATCGTTACGATCTGTCCAAAGAATTTCCAGCATTGACTTTAAGAAAGACATATATTAAGTCAGCTATTGATGAATTATTATGGATTTGGCAGAAGAAATCAAATAATGTAAATGATCTGAAGAGTCATATCTGGGATGAATGGGCAGATGAAGATGGTTCAATCGGAAAGGCTTATGGATATCAGATGGGTGTAAAGCACCAATACAAAGAAGGAATGATGGATCAGGTAGATCGTGTGATCTATGATCTGAAACACAACCCATACAGTAGAAGGATCATGACAAATATTTATGTCCACCAAGATCTTCATGAGATGAATCTTTATCCATGTGCGTATAGTGTGACATTTAATGTAACAAAGAAACCAGGACATGATAAGCTCACATTGAATGCAATCTTGAACCAGCGTTCTCAGGATATTTTAGCAGCAAATAACTGGAATGTTGTACAGTATGCAGCATTGCTTATGATGTTTGCACAGGTAAGTGGCATGGAACCAGGAGAGTTAGTTCATGTGATCGCAGATGCACATATTTATGATCGCCATATTCCAATCATCAAAGAGATGATCAAACGAGAGACATATCCTGCACCGAAAGTAACGCTTAATCCAGAAGTCAAAGATTTCTATGAATTCACAACAGATGACTTTAAAATCGAAGACTATCAGGCAGGAGAACAGATCAAAGATATTCCGATCGCAATATAAGAAGGAGAAGGTAAGATGAATCTTATTGTAAATGCAGATAAGAACTGGGGAATTGGAAAGAACAATGAACTTTTAGTCCATATTCCAAATGATATGAAGATGTTTCGTCAGATGACAACAGGAAAAGTCGTTGTCATGGGAAGAAAAACATTAGAAAGCTTTCCAAATGGAATGCCGCTTCCAAAGAGAACGAATATTGTATTAACGCATGATAAAGACTACGATGCAAAAGGAGCGATCGTAGTTGGAAGTAAAGAAGAATTGTTAGATGAGCTGGAAGAATATAAGGACGAAGATATTTTTATCATCGGTGGAGAAAGCATTTACCGCATGATGCTTCCTTATTGTGATACAGCTTATGTTACAAGAACAGACTTTGCATATGATGCAGATACTTATTTTCCAGATCTGGATGAGATGCCAGAGTGGAAACTTGTGAAAGAGAGTGAAGAAGAGACTTACTTTGATATTGAATATCAATTTCTTGTATATCAAAAATAATTCACTCTTTCAATGAATATTTTAAATCATAATTGCCCAGTGACCCATTCGCATTCGGATTCTCACGCAGCTGTACTAAGTTCGTGACAGGTCTTACGACCAGCCACTCACTAAGTGCAGGCGTGTTCATACGGTCACTGGGCAATTATGATTTAAAATATTCTTTATACAAGAGGATATTGAATTGTTGTTTTGAAATGCTTCAAGGTATGGAGTGTGGGGTTTTGGAATATATGTTATAATGAAACCGATTAAGATAAATGATTGAAGTTTTGGAAAGGATGAGAATAAATGAATCGATCAAAATTGAAATTAACTACGATAATTGCATTGACAGCGTTTACAGTTGCTGTGATTCCAGTTTGTTTACAGAGAAAATCTGCGAATGCAGCTTCGAAATATACTTATAAAAAAGGCTTTACTTATGAGAAGATTTCTCCGAATATTGAAAAGAGGATCACGGGAAAATCTTATCGAAAGAATAAGAATGTTAAGTTGTCTGATTTAAGATATGTACAGGTTCTTCATTATGGTTTTGATGGGAAGGTAAAAGAGGGTGAGTTGATCGTTAACAAGAAGATCGCGAAGAAAACGGTCAAGGTCTTTTATGCTCTTTATCAGAAGAGGTACAGAATTGAGAGAATGAGACTGATTGATGATTATGGTGCGAATGATGAGAAGTCTATGGCTGCAAATAATACCTCTGCGTTTAATTATCGTGTGATCAGTGGAACGACAAAACTTTCCAACCATTCTTATGGAATGGCTATCGATATCAATCCAAGGATCAATCCGTGGGTCAAAGGAAATAAGGTATCACCGGCAAATGGTAAGGTGTATAAACAGAGAAAGACGTCAAAATGTAAAGGAAAATATAAAAGATATATGATCCATAAGAATGACACAGCTTATAAGATCTTTAAGAAATATGGATTCAGCTGGGGTGGTGAGTGGAGAAGCTCTAAGGATTATCAGCATTTCGAAGTGAATAAATAGAAATGATTAACTATTGATTCTGGAAGGTTGTTGGCTATAACATGTATTGGTTTAAAGATTTAACATAATTGAACTGCGAATATATGTTTATCAATATATAATTAATAAAAGAAAGGAGGCAGTAGGAAGAGATGAAGAATCTAAATATTCCTGTTGGGATTTCGGATTTTGAGAGAATTCGAGAGTTGAATTATTATTATGTGGACAAGACCGGATTGATCAAGACGTTGTTACAGGGTGAGATGGATCAGGTGACGTTGATTACGCGGCCTAGGCGGTTTGGAAAAACGATGGCGATGAATATGTTGAACAGTTTTTTGGATATCAGGAAAGATAGCAGACATTTGTTTAAAGGACTTGAGATATCTGATGAGGTCGAGATTTGTGAGAAATGGATGAATCAGTATCCGACATTATTTTTGTCTTTTAAGGATGTAGATGGAACTACATTTGAGAATGCGTTTAATTTTTTGAAATTTATTATATCTGAAGCATGTAAACAACATGTATACTTGTTGGATAGTGATGAGATAGATGAAGGGGATAAACTGGTATTTCAAAAATTAAAGACTTGTAGTGCAAGTATGATGGAAATTCAAAGTTGTATATTAAGAATTACCAATATGCTGAAAAGTTATTATAAAAAGCCAGTGATCCTTTTAATTGATGAATATGATGTTCCAATTGCAAAAGCAAGTAGTAATGGTTACTACAAAGAGATGTTAGAAATTATGAAAGGTTTGCTTAGTACAGCCTTAAAAGATAATTCCTCATTAAAGTTTGCAGTCATCACAGGATGCCTAAAGATTGCCAAAGAAAGTATTTTCACTGGAACAAATAACTTTGTATCAGATACGATTTCATCCACAAGATACAATGAATATTATGGATTTACACAACAGGATGTAGATAAGCTTTTAGCAGATGCGGAGATTGAAGAGAAAGCGGAGCTGATTAAAGAATGGTATGATGGATATAATTTTGGAGAGTTTGAAGTATATTGTCCATGGGATGTCATGAATTATCTAAGAGATCTTCAAAATGATCTGAATGCAAGACCAGTCAGCTACTGGAAGAATACCAGTGATAATGCGATCATTCGCTCCTTTATTGATTATACGGGAGCTGCTATACGAAAAAAACTAGAAGTATTGATCGCAGGTGGAAGCATCTGCCAGAAAATAGAAGAAGACCTCACATATGATTATCTACATTCATCAGAAGATAATTTATGGAGTATTCTCTATCTTACTGGATATCTTACAAAAGTCGGAGAACGTGATAAGGATGGTCAGATAGAATTAAGAATTCCAAACAAAGAAGTAAAAGAAATTTTCGAATCAACCGTAAGGAAATGGTTTGAAGACAGTGCAAGAGTTACGAATCGGAAAGATTTATTTGATGCAGTGTGGAACAAAGATGCGGATAAGGCAACAAAAGAAATCAGCACATTACTGCGAATGACGATCAGTTATTATGATTACCGAGAAAATTTCTATCATGCATTTCTTGCAGGAATCTTTGCAGGAGCAGGTTATAGTGTAGAGTCGAATAGAGAGCATGGAGAAGGACGAAGTGATATTGTAATCTACAATGATGTAACAGGACAAGTTGCAGTATTTGAAGCAAAGTATTCAAGGAAATTAGAAGATTTGGAAAAAGACTGTCAAAAGGCGTTAGATCAGATCAACACAAAGATGTATGCAAAAGAGTTTGAAGATGCTTATGAGGAAGTATTGTGTTATGGAATTGCTTTTTATAAAAAGCGGTGTTTGGTGAAGAGTAAATAGAATAAGAAATGAAAAAAAGCTCCACAAGGATGAACTTTGTGGGGCTTTTGGTGTATCTAAGATTTCAATTCAACTCCGCAATCCGACTAACCCCAACATAGATCTCACTGATCTTATACCAAGTAGGGTAATCAACAATTCCTGTCTGTGGCAGTCCAAAAATATTCTGGAATTTCCGAACAGCATTCGCAGTAGATTCTCCATAAACACCATCCACAGCGATCGTAGGCAGAGAAGGATAATCTTTAGCAATACGATTCAATTGTTGTTGTATTTGTCGAACCTTATCTCCTCTGCTGCCGATCGTCAGATCATATCCCGGCCAGGAAGAAGGAATTCCTGAAATCTGTTCTGCGGTATTGATGTACATACTCTCTCCATAATAATATCTCAAGATCTCAATCGGAGCATATCCCTGATCACCTAAGTATTTAGAACCCCACTGTGTCATCCATTCGGGACAAGACACCTTCTTTCCATCACAATACTGCGTAAGGATCGGCTGTCTCACATTCGGACGAGACAGATAATCTGCAAAAATTTCATCAACGATCGTATTAATAGAATTATAAGTTGTCTTTCCAGGAATGAATTTATGATCATAAGCTGTAGAAGATGTGATCGTAAAATCATGCCCTTTATTTCTATACCATTCTGTATACACACGATTCAAAGTAAATGACATGATCGCAAGAATATTTGCTTCAAGCGTTGCCCTTGGCCAAGTGGAATAAATCTCACAGGCGGCAACATTTTTGATGTAATCTTTATAGCGAACATAATAATTCTGCGCAGTTTTATCACCGACAGGACCATCATGAACAATAATATATTCAGGAATCACAACCCTGCTTAAAACGATCTCACCACTTTCGTTGACTGGCTTGATCTCAGATTCCGCAATCTTGGGAGGGTAATTACCCCATAAGGTATGCGGACCGATCACGATCGGGTGTTCTTCTGTTGGAGTGTGGGTTTCTTCAGGAATCATGGAAACAGGCTGCAGGCCTTCCACACCAGAAAGAATCTGTGCACCTGAGATCGTGACAGGTTTATATTCATCAGAATGTATTTTTAGATTATATTCAGAATAAGGCTGATTTTCACTCGGAGACATGCTGTATTCCACGGGAGGAGCAGGGAGGTCAACGACAGGTGTCTGCCCATTTTCATCAGTAGATACAGTCTCAAGAACAGAATCAGGATCACCAGTATAAGAAATCTCGATCGTAGCGTTAGGGATTGGGACGGCTCTTTGTCTTGAAGTTACCTGTATTTTTAACTGTCCACGATCGACAAGATTGTTAGTTTGTATTTCTGGCATAAAAATATCCTCGGAAGATCTTTTACTCTCACTATATGAGAAAATATGATATAATGTGCACAAGTAGTGTAAAAATGTATGCCAAAGAAATAAAGGAGGCCATTATGCAGAAAGATTTTATATATGAGAATTATCTAAAAATGCCAGATGATCTTGAATTTGAGCAGGCGATGAAGGTTTATGAAGAACTGTTAGAAGAGAATCTTGAAGAAGATGAGATCTATGACAAGTTATGGGATCATGCACTTCATTGTATGATCGATTATGGAAGCCTCCGCGCACATTGGAAGATCACACCGAAGACAGACAGAAGCAATGATGATAGGACAGTGATGCACGATAGCGTGATCCATTCTTTAGATGAATTGGCAGCATATACAAAAGAGCATGGCAAAGAAGCAAAATGGAGAGAAGAACTTGGATATCAAAGAAAAAGAATCGGAGATTTTGCATGTTATGTTTCTTTGATCTATGGAGTATTTGCAAGGTAAAATATGATGAGAATGTCAAAAGTAAATTTTGCCAGATAAAACGATCAGTAAGGAGGACATTATAAGATGGCAAAGAAAGAACCAAAAACAAATGCAATGCGGATGCTTGAGAGAGCAAAGATCCCATTTGAAGTACATCGTTATGAATGTAAAGAATTTATTGATGGAATTACCATCGCAGATATGTTAAATGAACCATATGAAAGAGTATTTAAAACCCTCGTGACTGAAGGAAAAGGTGGAGGGTATTTTGTATTTGTCATTCCGATCGATCAGGAATTAGATCTTAAGAAAGCAGCGAAGGCAGCAGGTGAGAAGTCTGTGGAGATGATCCATGTCAAGGATATCAACAAGATCACGGGATATATCCGTGGTGGATGCACAGCGATCGGGATGAAGAAAGACTATCCAACAGTGCTCGATGAAAGCGCCAATGCACAGGAGAAGATCATTGTAAGCGGCGGTAAAAATGGAATCCAGATTGAACTTACGACCGAAGATTATTTAAAAGCCTGCAAGGGAAAAACGGCAGATATTACATTGAGGTAGGGAGTAGAAGTTATGATAGATGAAATCTTAAAGTATAACAAAGAATTTGTAGAAGAAAAGAAGTATGAACAATACAAGACAAGCAAATATCCAGACAAGAAGATCGCAATCATCACTTGTATGGATACAAGGTTGACAGAACTTTTGCCGGCAGCCCTTGGGATCAGGAATGGAGATGTGAAGATCATCAAGAATGCTGGTGGGGTAGTAAGTCATGCCTTCGGAAGTGTGGTACGAAGTGTTTTAGTCGGAATCTTTGAACTTGGGATTGAAGAAGTCATGGTCATTGGACACACTGACTGTGGAGTACAGCATATTAATAGTGATATGATGATAAAACATATGATGGATCGAGGAGTCGATGAGGAGAAGATTGAGCTGATCCGTCATTGTGGTATTGATTTTGATACATGGCTGGAAGGATTTGACTGTGTGGAAAGTTCTGTAAAAGATTCTGTGGAAATGTTGAGAAAACATCCATTGATCCCAAAAGATGTGAAGATATCTGGATATGTTATGGATTCTGTGACAGGAGAGCTTCATGTTGTAGAGCCATAGAACAACTGCAGCATTATAAATGAGAGGGATAAAAGGTATGAAAAAGATATGGAAGATCATGATCTTATGTATGATCCTTTGTTTTTTCTGTGCTGGATGCAGCAATGATGATGAAATGATCAGTGAAGATCATCCAAAACCAACGACAGAAAAAAGAACAGAGATTATCAAGCAAAAGACAACACAAAAAAAGAATGAAGTAACGGTTGATCAGGAACAATCAAAACAACAGGAAGATCGTATAAAGATTGCAATCGATGCAGGACACCAAAGGAAACAGATGAGTGAAAAAGAAGCGATCGGACCTGGTTCTGATAAGACAAAACCGATGGTATCCTCAGGAACCGAAGGTGTTGTCACAAAACGAACAGAATATCAGGTGAATTTGGAAGTTTCGTTAAAGCTAAAAAGTGCATTGATCGCGAGAGGATATGACGTATATATGATCCGTGAGACGAATGATGTGTCACTCAGCAATAAAAAGCGTGCTCTTATGGCAAATGAAAGTGGTTCAGATATTTTATTAAGGATTCATTGCAATAGTGCAGATTCTCAGTCTGCAAATGGGGCGTTGACAATGAGTCCGACATTATCGAATCCATATTGCAGATCGATCGCTGCAGATAGTCAGGAACTTTCAGAATGTGTGGTAAGTACATTATGCAGAAGGACCGGGGCAGTGAACCGCGGTGTAACGCAGACAGATGAGATGACAGGGATCAACTGGAGTAAGATTCCAGTGACGATCGTTGAGATGGGATTTATGTCAAACCCAGAGGAAGACCAGAAGTTATCGGACAATCATTATCAATCAATGCTTGCAGAAGGAATTGCAGATGGTGTTGACCGGTATTATGAGAGAAGAGGAGAAAAGAATGAAGAAAAATGAAAAACAGATCATCATTTCTTTAGGAGTGGTGATCGCAGTCGTAGCCATAGCACTGATCGCTATGATGATCACGAGTGGAAACAGTGATAATGGGCAATCATCATCTTTAAAAAATGCCGTACAACAAGAATCAAACGGTAATGGAAGTGATGATGTCAGTGAATCTGATGCGGGTGAATCTGTATCTGAAGAAGATGCAGGGGAATCAGGAGACAATATGACAACAGAGCAGCCAACGACACAGGAAACAACAACAGAAGAAGTTACAGAAGAAGCAACAACAGCTGCAAAAAATAATACAGCAAGCAATGTAATGGATGCGGATGATGGATATATTTTCCCAGATGCAGACACTTCTTACGTAAGCAAATCTTCCGTAAAGAAATTATCTGATGAAGAACTTCAATATGCAGTGAATGAGGTTTATGCAAGACATGGGTTAAAATTCACTAAGAAGAAGAATAAAGAGCGTTTTGAGAAAAAAGAATGGTATGTTGGAACCGTGGACGATCAGAATGATATTTCTTTGAACAAATATGAGAAAAAGAATGTTGATACCATGACAGCAGAATTAAAGAAACGCGGACTTAGATAAAAAAGGGAGATGAAGAAGTATGTTTTGCCCAAATTGTGGAAGTGAAGTAAAAGACGACGATTTGTTTTGTGGAGAATGTGGAGCTAAGATTGAGCGCACGGAGGTACCAGAATCAGAGCCTGTAAAAAAAGAAGCGGCTCCACACAGTCAGAATCAGTAAGAACAGCAGCAGGATTTAGTGATAAAGCAAAGAAGATCATCATAGCAGAAATTGCAGTTCTGGTTGTATTGATCGCAGCATTTTTCTATCTTGGAAATAAAAAAAGCAGTCCAGAATCAGCAGCGAATCAATTTGTCAAAGATTATAACAGCCAAAGATGGTCAAAGATCTATGATCTGTATAATTTTGAAGAAGATACATTTATCAATCAAGAAGCCTATGAGCAGACTATGGAACAAAGTGAGACAAAGACATTATCTGCACCAACTGGAGGATATACGGAATATGGAACTTATGCAGGACAGTACATCTACCAGACGAAAAAAGGTTCAGACACGATAACGATCCATGTAGCAAAATCAGCAAAGAAGAATTTCTTATTCTTTGATAAATATGAGGTAACAAGTATCACAGATACTTCAGCAACGATCAAGACTGTGAAATTATTTACAATGCCAGGAGTGACAGTGAAAGTTGATGGGATCGCAGCGAAAGTTCCAGAAAATACTTCGGGAAATACATATTATACAAGGATGTTTGAAGGAACACATAAGATCACATTTCATGGAGCAGACGGCTTGTTTGATCAGACAAGTTACACATTTAAAACAGGAGAAGAAAATCCATTAAGCAAGATCAAATATTCTGATTCAGCCAAAGCAGAGGCAGCGAAAGAGCTAAAAAATTATCTTCCAAAGATCACAGAAGCAAAGATCAGAAATCTTGGAAATTCAGGATTGACATCTTATTTTACATCGGATCAGAAAGCAAACTCTTATGGAACAAGTCTGTGCAGATATATTTATTATTATGGACAGGATGCGAAAGCGTTAGGCAATGTAAAATTAACAAAATGTCAGGCTGTTGATGCAACATCATCTTACTATACAGTCGCAGATGGAATCCCAGTAGCAGTTCAGGGAACAAGAGGCTACAAATATAAAAATGGATGGACAGGGTCCTATGAGAAACAAACCTGTACGATCAACGGTGTGGCCAAGATGCTCAAGAAGAATGGTAAATGGGTGATCGACAGCGTTTCATACTATTATTATTAGATGCTATGATGAGAGAAGAAAAGGAGAATATATTTATGGCAAAGTTTTGTACCAAATGTGGAAGAAGACTGATCGATGGTCAGCCATGCAGTTGTACACAGACACAGCAGCCAGTGCATGATATGCAGGAATCTGTACAGAAAGAAGTAAAAGATAAAGCAAAGAATTTCTGTACACAGGCACTAGAGATGATCAAACATCCAAGTACAGGATTTGTGGAAGCTGTATCAGACAAGGACAGTAAAAACGGATTGATCCTGATGGGAATTGAAGCAGTCTTAACAGGTTTATATCTATATGTTCTGTTACAGAAGATCGTATCTGCAACAATGAGCGGGATCAACAGTGTTTTCGGAACATCAAGAACGGCAGCACAGACACCTTCACTTGGAGGATTCTTTGGATATGGGATCATTATTGCGATCATCGTATCACTTGTGATCGCAACACTTGTCATGGGATTAATGAAAGCGATGGCAGAAGCGGATATCAATTGGTTTCAAGCTGTCAGATCGCAGGAATGAGATCTTTGGGATTAAGTCTAGGATGGATCCTTGGAATTTTAGGATTGTTTTTAGGAATGTATCAGTTCGCGATTCTTATCATTGTAGTTGGAGGAGTCCTTGGGATGATCTATATGATCGTTGCAATGATGAGCTATCCGAATACGAAGAAAGATATGATCGCGTATGTTGTGTTGATCACTATATTGGTCGCAACATTCATATCATATTTTGTTTTGAAAGAGTTTGTTTTATCATCACTGATCAACAATGGCGGGTCTACAACCAATTTTTTAAATAACATTTTATAAAGACAAAGACATTAGGAGACAGACATGATACCAAAAGACCCAGTGATGTTATTAAGCTACATCAATACACAATTACGAGATTTTTACGATTCATACGAAGACCTGTGTAAGTCACTCGATCTCGATCAAAATGAAGTAAAACAAAAGCTTTCCATGATCGGATACGAATATGATGAATCATTAAATCAGTTTAAGTAGCAGACTAGTCGAATCAATGAAAATATGTTAAAATTGTACGTAAAGGAGAACATATTTATGGAGTTGATTCGGTTAGAAAATGTAAAGAAAATATATCAGACAGGAGAGGTGATCACCAAAGCCGTAGATGGGATCGATTTTACGGTGGATCAGGGTGAGTTCGCCTTGATCATTGGCGCCAGTGGTGCAGGAAAAACTACCGTTTTGAACATTTTAGGAGGTATGGATACTGCGACCAGTGGCGCTGTTTATATTGATGGAGAAGATATCTCCAAATGGAATAAAAAACAACTGACAGGATATCGAAGAGATGACATAGGATTTGTATTTCAGTTTTACAATCTGGTGCCCAATCTTACTGCAACAGAGAATGTAGAATTGGCACTTCAGATCAGTAAGAATCCTCTGAAAGCAGAAGAAGTATTAAAAGATGTGGGACTTGGACACCGTCTAAATAATTTCCCTGCGCAGTTATCTGGTGGGGAACAGCAGAGAGTTTCTATTGCACGTGCATTGGCAAAGAATCCAAAGATCTTGCTCTGTGATGAGCCAACTGGTGCCCTGGATTATCAGACAGGAAAATCTATTTTAAAATTATTGCAGGATACCTGTCACAAGAAAGGAAAAACAGTGGTTGTGATCACACATAATCTTGCGATCGCACCGATGGCAGACCGTGTGATCGAGATGAAGAACGGAAAGATCAGCAATATTACGATAAACGAACACCCTCAGCCGGTGGAGACGATTGAATGGTAGGAAATGCGTATGAAGAAAACGGCATTACATAAAGATATATACAGAACGATCACAGGAACCCTTCCGAGATTTTTATCAATCTTTTTTATCGTTGTACTGGGCGTTGCATTCTATTCAGGAATCCGTGTGACACAAAAAGATATGCATATCACAGCAGACCACCAGTTTGATGGAAGTCGGCTGATGGATGTCAAAGTCATGGGAACACTTGGGATTTCAGAAGAGAATCTGACAGCCCTTCGGAAGTTAAAAAATGTGCAGTCGGTCGAAGGAGGACATTCTGTAGAGGTGATCGCAAGGAAGCAGGGAAGTGACGAAGAACATGCGATCAAAGTTATGGGGAAGACTGATAAATTAAACCAGATAACGATCATAGATGGAAAACTTCCACAAGCATCGGGAGAATGTCTGGTAGATGAATGGTATGCCCAGCAAAATGATCTGAAAACAGGGGATGTTTTAAATTTATCTTCTGGAAATGAAGATGATCTTAAGGATACTCTGAAAGATACAACCTATAAGATCACAGGAATCGGAAGTTCATCAGAATATCTTTCAAGATCCAGAGGAAGCACTGGCATTGGAACGGGAACGTTGTCAGGCTTTATTGTGGTGCAACCATCAGAATTTTCCTCAGATATCTATACAGAAGTTTATCTGACTGCGAAGGGAGCGAAGCAAGAGAGAGCCTACAGTGATGCTTACAAAAACAAAGTAAAACAGCTGGAAGAAGAGATCAAAGATATTTCCAAAATAGAAAATGAGAAACGGTTAAGATCTGTTCAGAAAGAAGCTGAAGAGAAGATCGACAAGAAAGAAAAGAAATTCAAAAAAGAACGAAAAAAAGCATATAAGAAACTAGATCAGGCCGAGAAAAAGCTAAAGAAGTCCAGACAAAAGATCAAAGATTCCAAAGCAAAATTAGCGAAAAGCAAGAAAGAGATCTCTGATGGAGAGCAGCAGATCAAGAATGCAAAAGCTCAGTATCAGTCAGGAATCAGACAGATTCAGAATGTCAGAAAGCAGTTAAAGACACAGAAACAAACAATTCGGTCGAAAAGCAAAGAATTAAAAACACAGGAGGCAAAGCTAAAGACACAGGAGAAGAACTTACAGACAAAAGAACAGCAGATTCAGGGTGCCATGCAGGCTGGAATGATCTCACAGGAAGAAGCGAAAGCTTCCTTAGCACAGATTAATGCAGGAAAAGAACAGATCAAGACAGCAAGAAGCAAGATCAATGTAGGGAAAAAACAGATCAGCAGGGCAAAGACAAAGATTGCAAAGGCTGAAACAACCTTGGATCAAAAAAGCACCCAGCTAAAGAAAGCAAAGCAAACGATCAAAACAAATGAAGCAAAATTAGTATCAGCAAGAAAACAGATCACCTCCGGAGAAAAAAAGATTGCAAAAGCAGAATCAAAACTTTCATCCGGGGAGAAAAAATTAAAGAGATCAAGAAAGAAAGCAGAAAAGAAATTCAAGG
>OHHR01000881.1_pt1 | contig 16001 bp, 35 predicted proteins | sample 1568021 | NCBI WGS metagenome assembly OHHR01 (sample SAMEA3879560, study PRJEB24766) | human gut metagenome | biome: human-associated habitat; feature: feces | place: USA | collected 1985/1987 | reverse complement strand
ATATAAGCAACCTAAAACTAGAGAACAAGTATTACTAGCTCCTCAGCAAAGCTGGAACAATTACTTATATATGAGAGAGCATATAAAAGAAGTTAATAAGTTACTTCCTATATTTCATCAAGGTGAAGATTTTAAGTGGCTTAATAACATGCTTGAATATAAAGATGCGAAAGGTAATCATATAGAATATATAGGAATATCTCCAGCAAACGATTCTCATATAAATGGAAAAATTGATTTTATGGACAAAGTGTTTAAGATTATTGGGAGCTCAAGTAATCCAAATGTCAAGACACATGCATTTGGTATGACTTCATTATATTTGCTTGAAAGATATCCTTTTTGGTCAGCAGATTCAGCAGGTTGGGTTAAGAAAGCCGCATATGGATTTGTGTATATTCCTAAACCTAATATAGTGCCTGGTGAGATGAGTTATACGCTTATAGGGTTCGGAACTCGTACAAATTCTCCCGACCATTTTGTAAATCAAGATGCTATTACCAAAAAGTATATAAGAGAATATGAAGAAGTGGAAGTGTTCTATGGAGCTCATGCAGATGATGCCGCTGGAGAAGCTTATGCAGATTGTTCTCCAGAATTTGCAGATGCTATGGATAAGGCAATTAATATTGGAACTTATGGTAAGATTCATATTAACAGGCCTCTTATTCATATGAATAAAGCAGGTGTGGTGAAGACCGGTTTAGACTTAGGTGTACCTTATGAATTAACTTGGAGTTGTTATCATGGAGGAGAGAAAGCTTGTGGTAAATGCGGTACATGTATAGACAGAAAACATGCTTTTGAAGCTAATGGTATAAAGGACCCTATTGAGTATCAGGAGGATTAAAGATATGTATTATGTATCAAAAAGAATGGAAATTGCAGGAGCTCATCATTTAGAGCTTCCTTATGATAGCAAGTGTGAGAACCTACATGGGCATAATTGGATAGTTACTGTTTACTGTAAATCAGATAAGCTCACTGATTATGGAATGATTGTAGATTTTACAAAAATTAAAAAAGAGATACATGATAAGTTAGACCATGCTTGTATTAATGATGTTGTGTATCCTCTTAATCCAACCGCTGAGAATATGGCAAAATGGATATATGAAAGAGTTTCGGCTATTTGTGAAGTTGGTCAGTGTTATAAAGTAGAAGTTCAAGAAAGCGAAGGCAATATTGCCGTTTATATGGAGGATTAAAAATGAAAGTAGTAGAAATATTTAAAAGCATTGATGGTGAGGGTAAGCGAGCTGGCTTACCTACCACCTTTATAAGATTATTTGGATGCAATTTGAATTGCTCATACTGTGATACACGATATGGGTGTGAGGGAGAAGGATATTCAATTATGAGTATTCCACAGATTGTTGGGGCAGTAGAAAGAGGAGGTATTCATTCAGTAACAATAACTGGTGGAGAACCTCTTGTACATCCTGGTATCAATAAACTTGTTGATATCCTATTAGAAAAAGGTTATTGGGTAAATATTGAGACTAATGGCTCACAGTACATTGGAAAATTTCCAGCAAGTCCACGTTTATTCTTTACAATGGACTATAAATGCCCTTCAAGTGGTATGGAAAATCATATGGATTGTTATAACTTTAGATTACTATCCAGAAATGATGTACTTAAATTTGTTGTGGGTAGTCAGGAGGATTTGAATAAAGCATTACAAGTTATTGAGAAATATAATCCACAAGCACAGATATATTTTAGCCCAGTATTCGGTGAAATTGAACCTAAAGAAATAGTGCATTATTTATTAAAGCATAAGATGTATGAGTGTAAAGTTCAGATTCAGTTACATAAGATTATATGGAATCCAAATGAGAGAGGTGTCTAACAATGATTGATAAGAAAAGAATAGAGAAAGCAATTAAGGAAATATTAATTGCATTAGGAGATGACCCAGATAGACCGGGACTTGTAGATACACCAAAAAGAGTGGCAAAGATGTACGAAGAAGTATTTGAAGGTATGAATTATACCAATGCAGAAATTGCAGATAAATTCTGCAAATGCTTTGATACAGATAATAATGATTTAGTTGTTGTACAAGATATTCCAATATTTAGTTACTGTGAACATCATTTAGCTCTTATGTATAATATGACTGTTTCTATCGCTTATATACCTAATGGCAAAGTATTAGGATTAAGTAAGTTTGCTCGTATTGCTGATATGGTTGGAAAGCGTTTACAACTTCAGGAGAGAATAGGTTCAGATATTGCTGAGATTGTACAGATGGCAACCGGCTCAAATGATGTATTAGTAGTTGTACAAGGAGAACATAGCTGTATGACTGCAAGAGGTATTAAGAGTCGAGGAGCTAAGACAAGGACAGCCACTATAAGAGGTGAGTTCAATGATAATGTTGAACTAAGAAAAGAAGCTTATTCATTAATGAACTTGAATTAAAGGAGGAACAAAATGAAAGTAGTAACAAGCAGAATGAAAGAAGCAGTAAACAAAGCAATTAAAGGAGCAGGATTTAATAATCTTATTCCTATTACCTCAATGATAGGTATTAAGTTATCAGATGGAAAGTTAAGATTGCTTACAACAGATATGACTAATACATTATGTATTATCATCGACAAAGTAGCCGGAGACGATATGGACATCACAGTAGATGCAGATAAGTTTGGAAAATTGATTGCAAAAACAACCTCAGAAGATATTGACTTGTCTGTAAAAGATGATGTACTTTTTGTAAAAGCAAACGGAACTTATAAGATTCCATTGATTTCAGATGAGGAAGGACTTATCTCATTCCCGGATATTAAGATGATGGATGATAAAAATGTACAGTGTATGACTAAGCTATCAAGTGTTATGCAGGCTTATAACATTAATAAATCAGCTCTTGCAAAAACACTTGAGAATCCAGCTTTAACCGGTTACTATTGTGGAGATACTGTTATTAGTACGGATGCAAATGTTATCACATTTAATGGATTTAAGATGTTTGATTGTGAACAGCCAATTCTTATTTCTGCTCAGCAGATGCAGTTATTGACATTAAACACAAAGGAAGATATTGTGGTTTTTATAGGAAGAGCAAGTATTCAGTTTGTGACAGAAGATGTGGTTATTGATGGTGCATTAATGGAAGGAATTGAAGATTTCCCCGCAAGTGAAGTAAACGCTTATCTTGATGAAGCATTTACATCTTCTTGCAAAGTACCAAAGGATTTACTTTTATCTGTACTTGATAGACTTGCATTATTCATTGAGCCTTATGATAAGAATGGAGCATATTTCACATTCGGAAGAAAAGGTATTAACATTCATAGTAAAAAGGATGCTTCAACAGAGACTATTAACTATGTAGAAAGCAAGGACTTTGAACCATTTGTATGTTGTGTAGATATTCCAATGCTGAAAGAGCAGTTGCAGGCTAACCCAGACGATACTGTAAAGATTTGCTATGGAAATGAAAATGCGTTGAAGATTGAGAGTGGAAAAGTAACACAGGTTATAGCATTACTTGAGGATGAAGAATTAGATAATAAATCTGAATAAGCATACATACTTTACAAAATGATTAATCTGTATTATAATAAAGTTGTGACAGATTAGGATAGGTTTCTTAGCCGTTCTTTTCGTTCATTCTGTTTACCTCCTGGAAAAATCCTCTTAGTTTAAATACTAGGAGGATTTTTTATGTATTTTTATAAAAAAGTGTTGACAAATATAGTTTTATGTATTACAATATACTTGTAAATAAGAAATACATAAAAACATCGGAGGTAATAAAAAATGACAAAAATGATTATTGATAATAAAGCAACTGCAGAGAAAAAATATGAGTGCTATGACATTGATAGAAATGAATATCCAACTGTTGATGACTTGAGAATGTTGGCACAAGATTGTATGAATGATGAAGTTTATTTAATTAGAGTATATGAAAATGAAACAGAGTTATTCACAATCAGGAATGAGAAGTAAAAAATAAAATGTGAGGCGATAACACGTATAAACACTTTATAAAGGAAGGAGATTAAAATATGAACATTTCACTTATTTATGCAGATAAGAATATAATAGTAAAAAGAGTAGACTATATGAATAAGTTTCTGTATACAGTCACTTATATATTAGATGGTGAAGGTCATTGTATAAAGGAAATAAAAGTATGTAAAGATGGACAGATATTTGAACAGCATTTTGAATAATAAGGAGGAATAAATGAGCAGACGATTATTAAACTTAATCAATAACAATCAGCCACAGCTTCCTGCAAATAAGAAGTTTCTAGCGGATGTTATGAGCTGTATTGAGAGAACTGAACAAGAAGGAAGAAGAACAGGAAGTAATTATTATAAACCATCTTCTCTTCACTGTATGAGAAATATGTATTTTACAAGAACAAGAGCCCCACAAGACCCAGAAGTGGTAGAATATAATTCAACAGGAATGGCAGATACAGGAACAGCAAGACATGAAGCATTGCAAAATGCACTGCTGAATATGCAGAAAATGGGGTATGATTGGAAATATCTTGATGTTGCTGAATATGTTAAAGAAAAACAGAAGTTCGGCAAATGTAAATCCTTGATAGTGAAAGGAAAGCAAGGAGCAGAAACACATCTCATAGATACTGCATTGAATCTATCTTTTAGATGTGATGGTATTATAAGAAGAATAAGTACAAATGAAGATTTTCTTTGGGAGTTCAAGAATGTAGTATCATTCAAGTATAATCAGTTGAATGACCATTGCTTGGAACAGCATCACAATCAGGTTATTTGTTATTGTACTGTTTTAGATTTAGATAAGGCATTTGTAATGTATGAGAACAGAGATATCTGCACACTTGAAGTTCCGGAAGTATTTGAAGTAACTCAGGATATGAAAAATTGGTTGTGCAATTACATATCAGAATGTGAAGGATATGTGGAAAGAATGATTGCACCTCCAAAGACAGAAGATACAAGAAACTGTAAATGGTGTAGGTATAGGTCAGTTTGCAGAAAGGTAGGATAAAAATGAAAACAACATTCAATGGAACTCCTCTTATGGATTTATTTGACAAATTGCCAGAAATAAATGAAGAAGCTGATAAAGAAAATGTAAGAGTATTCGGACAGTATGGTATAACTTATAGTGGGCAAATAAGACATACTTGTGTTTTATGCGGTAAAAAAAGTTAATATAGAAGGTTCTGTATCATGTAATGGGCATAAGCTAATTTGCACTCAATGTGTTTATAAATATTTTGAAGGTGATTATAGTGCTGTATTTGAATGGTATAAGGAGAGATAGAATGATATATATAGGAATTGACCCAGGAAAAAATGGTGGGATAGCTGTATTACAGGTACTAAAGAATAATCAATTTGTTAGTGCATCTACATATGTTTTTGATGAAACTACATTAATAAATATATTAGATGAAGTCAAGAATTATTATTGTAAATGTACATTGGAACATGTTCATGCAATGCCTAAGCAAGGAGTATCCAGCACATTCAATTTTGGAGTAAATTTTGGATTTATTCAAGGTGTATTAAAAGCATATGGCATTCCTTATGAACTTGTTACACCACAGAAATGGAAAAAAGAATTTTCTTGTACTTCTGATAAAAATACATCCATCGAAGTATGCAAACGATTATTTCCAAAAGTTAATCTAAAAGCAACAGAAAGATGTAAGAAAGACCATGACGGAATGGCGGAGGCATTATTGATTGCGGAGTATGGAAGGAGGCATTATAATGGTAGAGAAAGTAACTAATCGTTGTTCTAATTGTGATAAAAAATCTGTATGTAAGTACACAGCAGATATGAAAGATATTACTGATAGAGTAAATTGTCAATTAGCTTATCTTAATAAAGATTTACCGTTCTCAATAGCAAGAATAGATTGTGATTATTTTTCAGTTGAAAAACCTATAACTAAAGGATGGTGATAGTAAATGGCAAGTCGGAGAGATGGAACAAAAGCAAATAACGAACAACCAAAAACTGCTGAATCTATAATGAAAAAGGTGGATAATATAAGTGATACAATTAAGGAAATATCAGATAAACTTGTAAATAATTATTGTAAACCGCTTGATGTAGAAATGTCAGTTATTAGATTAGAGTTGAAAGAAAATAACTCTTTAACTGATGATACATTAGAGAAGCATATATTAGAATTAGCAAATATATTATATTTCACAGGTTCAGCACAGGAAGATTTAGGCATTAAGGAAGATACTTGCAAAGCTATAAGACAGGAAGTGTATTCTTTTTATAGAAATGAAGCTAATGGCACAGTAGCAGATAAAACCGCACTTGCAGAATTAGCTTGTCAGAAAGAAACAATGACACTTGCAATATATTCAAGAGCTTATAAGAAAGTAAAATTGAGAATGGATGCAGGATATGAAATGCTTAATAGTTTGAAAAAAGTAATGAATAAAAGAATTACAGAAATGGAACTATCAAATAGTAGATATATAAATCATAATGAAGGAGAATTAGCATGACACAAGAGCATTATCAAAGAGCTGGAGAAATCATGCAGGATATAAAAGCTTTAAATTACTGTACGATTTCTTCTCTTGCTTCAGAAGAATTAAAGCAAGAATTTAGTGATTGGATAAATGAAAAGAAAGAATATTTACAAAATGAATTTGATAATTTATAAGAGGAGAAAAATAAATGGTGTATGCATGGGATAATGATAGTACACAAAATGCTCATATAAAGCATTCAAACGATAATAGGCAAAAAGCCTACATGGAAAAACACAGAGACAATAAGGCATATGAGAGATTTAAGCATATGCCGGATTATGGGAAAGGAGTACAAAACTATGACAAATAGAGAGAAATTTGCAGAACAGATTCTGGATATTGCTTGTAATGGTGGTTCAATAGCAGTTAATAAAGTGACATCAGAACCAATGCGATGTCAAGGAACAGCGTGTAAAGAGTGTTTATTCAATTTTAATGGTGATGAATTTTGCATAGACAAAAGAAAAAAATGGGCGAATAGCCAATATGTTGAATTATTTGTTGACTGGTCAAAAGTTGCAGTTGATACACCGATACTGGTAACGTATAGTGGTATTCACTCGTGGGTTAAAAGGCATTTTGCGAAATATGAGAATGGAAGAGTTTACGCTTGGAATCATGGAACAACATCATGGAGTGGTCAGATGTGTACAGTATGCGAACTAGCTAAACTTCCGGATAAGGAGCAGTAATGGAGAGATTAACAAAGACATATTCAGACGGAACACATGGGGCTTCTGACAGCTTGCCATGTGGAAGGAACAGTTACGATTATAAGAGATTGCTGATAGAAAAATTAGGCAAATATGAGGACTTAGAGGAACAGAGCAGACTTATCAAGTTGCCTTGCAAATATGTGTGGCGAATCGTTAATAAGAAAAGTCCCAAGTATGCATTCACTATCAAAAGTCCAATAACAGAACTTGCAATATATGAAATTGAGGATATTGACAAGGAAAATTGCAAGTATTTTTCCACAGAAGAAAAAGCAGAAGCGAGGCTGAAAGAATTGAGAGGTGGGGGAAATGAATGAAGTTAGATTTAGATTTCATCTTGCTGTAACGAAATTTTATCTTTCAATAATGAATTTATTATCTGAAAAATGTAACGAACACATTGCTAAAGCTGACAAAATTCTAAAGGAATTAGAAAGATATGAAAGATAGATATTTATTTAAGGCAAAACATTTTAATGAATGGCATATAGGAAATATCGTAAAAGAACCAGATGGACTTTATATAAGAGATATAAAGAAAAATGTAATGGCTTTTATAAATGATGAATCCACAATCTGTCAATGCACAGGCTTGAAAGATAAAAACGGCAAGCTGATTTGGGAGAATGACATTGTTAGAGATATATATGGTAATTTTTACGCAGTCTTTTATCAGAATAACTATTATCGGTTCTCTTGGATTTGTGTCAAATCAGATGTATTTTTAATTGGTGCAAAGTGGCATTTGTGGGACATTAACAGTCTTGAAGTAGAAGTTATCGGCAACATATTTGACAATTCAGATTTATTAGGAATAAACACTCAAAACGATTTGAACAAACATTGGCTAGAAAAGTATACAGAAGAGAATGACAGAGAAAAAAGAGATTAAAGTTAAGGAGGAAAAAAGAGTTATGTATGTAAATCCATTTGCTTTAGGTGTAATCGTAGGCGCATTTAGTATGCTAATATTAATTGTTATACTAGCATTAATTACAACCGGAAAGAAAGGAAAATAATATGACAGAGAATGAAGCTATTGAAGAGCTAAAATATGATTGTAATGAACTTGGCAAAGCAATTCCATGTGATACTTCATGGGGATGTTCTTTTGAAAATGCTTATGGAATGGCAATACAAGCACTTAAAAAGCAGATACCGAAGAAACCAGATTTTACAGAAGATAAAGAATTTGCCTTATGCCCTTGTTGCAATGGTAAGGGTTTACTTGACAAGCAGAAATATTGTGATAATTGTGGGCAGAAGTTAGATTGGGGTGATGAAAAATGAGTAAAGCAAAAAAGTGCGTGTTTTTAATCAGCTTTATATTTATGCTGTGGGTAACATTAAGCTTTTTTGATATTATATCGCATAACATGATTGATTATAATTATGCAGGCTGGAACGCAATAGAGATTTTTTATGAAGTAGTAATTAAATAAGGAGTGATGAAGAATGAGCGAAGCAGAATATATGGAAGACGGAGCGGATTATTTAGAGGAAGGATGTCAAAGACAGACCTGTAATGGCTGTATGGCTTACAATTATTGTCTAATAAGAGAACAGGAGAATAAACGATGAGTAATCTTGATTTAATTATAAAAGACTTAAATAAGAAAATGAAAGTAGGAAATATTCAGTTAGGAGTTGACTTTCAGGAAGTTCAGAAGATTCCTTTTTCATCATGTAGATTAAACTATATGACATACGGTGGAATCCCGGTTGGTAGAATAGCTGAGTTCTACGGAGCAGATGGAAGTGGCAAGACCACTACTGCTATTGATGTAGCTGGAAATGCTCAAAAAATGTTTCCAGATAAAAAAGTGTTATTTGTAGATATTGAACATACCTTTGATTCTTGTTGGGCAACAAAGTTAGGATTGAACTGTGACGATATAATCTATCTTGACCCTGATAGTATGGGAGCAGAAGAAGTCTTTAACATGACGATAGAACTAATAGATAGCGGAGAAATAAGCCTAGGTATTTTAGATTCAATAGGTGCTATGGTATCAATGCAAGCAAATGAAAAGCAGATAGGAGAAAGAACATATGGCGGAGTAAGTATGGCACTCACGGAATTTACTAAAAAGATAACTCCACTTCTTTCAAGAACACAAACAAGCTTTATTGGCATAAATCAGGCGAGAGATGACATGAATAGCCCTTATGGTGGAACTACTACTACAGGTGGAAAATGCTGGAGACATGGTTGTAGCACTCGTCTTGAATTTAGAAAAGGAAATTACATTGATGAAAAAGGCAACAATCTTTCAAGGGCTTGTGAGAATCCAGCAGGAAATATAGTCAATGTAGCATTAGTGAAATCTAAAGTATGCAGACCTGACAGAAAAGTAGGATTTTACACTTTGAAATATCTGGAAGGAATTGACTATGTATCAGATGCAGTAGATGTAGCAATAAAGATGGGATTAGTTGTACAGGGTGGTGCATGGTTCTCTTTAGTTGATATTGAAACAGGCGAAGTATTAAGCAAGTATCAAGGTAAATCTAAACTAGTTGAGTATTTAAAAGAAAATGATAACTATACAGATTTCTATTCAAAATTAGAGAAATTATTAAACGAAGAATCTTAGTTATCAACATTTTATGAAAGTTATCCACATTAAATTGTGGGTAACTTTTTTATGTATTTTTATAAAAAACTATTGACAAATATAGTTTTATGTATTACAATATAATTGTAAATAAGAAATACATAATAAACAGGAGGACATAAAAATGACACATACAACATTAAAGCAGGTAAGACACGATAGATGGGAAGATAATAATGGCAATTATATTTGGAAAGATGATTTTGGAGCATTTATAATTTATGTAAATGGAACAATGGAAAGAACAGATTCATTACAGAAAGCACTTGAAGTGATGGATTCAGATAGATATTGGAATTAAGAAAGAGTAAAGAAATGAAAGAAATATTTAAACAAATTCATAGGTACAGTGAAATGGATTTTGAAGAGAGTAAACCATTTGAGTTTATCCTTGAAGGAAAAAGAAAAGAGATAAATACAGAAGATTATATATGTCCATCAGCTCAAAAGATGGAAGTAGGAAAATCATATAAAATCACTGTTAAGAAATATATGACAGAACCTGCTACAGCCAATTTTGATTTTCAAGATAAATGGAATAATGGAAAGCCTATGCCACTTTGCATTATGCAGGGTGAAGTTATAAAAGAAACAAGGGGAATGTATTATATGAATTTACAAGGCAAAGCAGAACCCACATCAAAATGTCTTGTATGTGGCAAGACATTAACTAATCCAATTTCTAAACTATATGGAATTGGTTCAGAATGTAGTGAAAAAATAGGACTAATAAGAATAGAAAGTGAGGAAGAAGCAAAAGAAAAATTAAAGCACATTATGGAACAGATTGATGATATAAGCTGGACAGGTTGGGTAATTCGTAGTTCAATAAAGCATTGGGAACCAATTATAGAAAGTGAGAAATAATGCAAGAAATTTGGAAAGACATTGAAGGATATGAAGGACTTTATCAAGTAAGTAATAAAGGACGAGTTAAGTCATTAAAAAGAACTATAAAAACAAATAATAAAAATCCTCCTTATAATACATTATCCGAAAGATTGTTAAAACTTAATGGAGGTGATAGATATGTGTCTGTAATATTGTGTAAGGATGGTCATATTTCAGCAAAAAATGTTCATAGATTAGTAGCTCAAGCATTTATTCCTAATCCAAATAATTATCCAATTATAAATCATAAAGATTGTAATGGAAGAAATAATGATGTAAGAAATCTTGAATGGTGTACTTATAAATATAATAATGAGTATAATGGAAGAGTTGATAAGTGTAGAGATAAAATTAGTAAAACTTTGCGAGCAAAAACTGAACACCCAAAAAGAACATCACAACAGATAGAAAACATAAGAAAGGGAGCATATAAAGGTTGGGAAAAGCGTCGAAAAAATATAACAAATCTGCAATAAAAGAATGGGAAGTGATAATTTGAAAGCACCTTCTGAGAAACAAATTAAACTAGCTGATAAAATAGCATATACTCTTGATTTAGAATTTCCCAGAGGTTCTTTTGATTTTACAAGCTATGCTTATTGGAAATTCATTAATGAGAATATGGAAAATTATAAACATGCATGTGGAGAATCAAGATTAAATAATTTTGATGATGATATATGGTGGGGTTATGATTTAGGATTATGGGAATTTTAGGAGGAAATATAATAATGAATGATTTAGTTAGTAAATATGATGTGTTGCATTTATTATATACTATTTTTGAAAAGTACAGTATGGCGACAGACAAAACGGATATTTTAGGAGGTTTTGGAAAGGAAGTGTTTGATACTATAAAAGCTATGCCTACTATTAATAATATGAATAAGGAGAATAAAATGGAAAGTATTACAAGTAATAGTACAAGAAGAGTAACAAAAAAAGAATTGATTGAAGCTATTAACCTAGCATTTCCCGATGATGATGTTATGAAGGACAATTATGTAATTGCAGTGGTTACTGAGGTAGCATGTCATTATAATGACCCTACACTGCAATCAATACAATTTGGAAAGAAGCTTAACTTTTAGGAGGGAATATAAAATGACAAGAGAAGAATGTGAAATGCTTATTTTACAGCATGTAAAAGAGATAAGAGATATTGCTAAGCAATACGATACAAGCAAAGAGTTTTATTTGAGTATGTGCTGTGTAAATAACTCAATTCATATTAATAATGAGTTCTGGGATTCCAATACACCGATATCTATAGGACAAATTGAGAATGGAGTGATAATACGAGATGACAACTAGAGATTATTCAGATAAACAGGAAAAGCATATAGCAAAAGTAACCGGTGGTAAAGTACAAAGCAATTCCGGAGGAACAAAATTCGGTGGAGGGGATGTACATACAGATAAATTCTTCATAGAAGCTAAAACTTCAATGTCTGTAAAGCAGTCATTCAGCATAAAAAAAGATTGGATGAAAAAATTGCAAGAACAGACATTTGAGCAGGGAAAAGAAGAAGGTGTATTAGCTTTTCAGTTTGAGCCTTATGGAAAAAATTATTATGTATTAAATGAAAGACAATTTTTAGAATATTTAAAATTCAAGGAGGAATTATAATAATGGCAAAGGAAGCGTTAGCAGTAAAATATCGACCAAAAGTATTCGAGGACATGACTGAGCAGGGTGCAATTAAAGACATATTAATGAATCAGTTAGAGACAAAGACTTTTCAGCATGGTTATCTTTTTACAGGGCCTGCTGGAACAGGTAAAACTACAAGTGCTAGGATATTCGCTAATATGATAAATGATGGCAAAGGAAATCCTATTGAAGTAGATGCCGCAAGTAATAGTGGTGTGGATAATATACGACAGATTATAGAAGATGCTAAAAGAAAACCACTTGACGCAGAATATAAGATATTCATAGTGGATGAGTGCCATTCATTATCAAATGGTGCATGGCAAGCATTATTAAAGACACTCGAAGAACCACCAAAATTTACTATTTTCATTTTCTGCACTACTGACCCTCAGAAAGTACCTGCAACAATTCTTTCAAGAGTACAACGATACAATTTTCAGAAGATAAGTAATGAAGGTATTGTGGATAGATTAATCTCCATCATTCAACAGGAGAACGATGTTTCCAATATTCATTATGACCTTGACGCCATTGAATATATAGCTAAGGTATCAAATGGGGGTATGAGAGACGCTATCACATTGATGGATAAGTGCTTATCTTTGTCAGATGTTTTAACATTGGAAAATGTATTAAAAACTATAGGTGCAGAAGATTATGATACATTTATTCAAATGCTTTATGCTCTAGTAAACAAAGATGGAACTTCTGGTGTACAGATTATAGAGGATATTTATAATAGTGGAAAAGATGTAAAATTGTTTATGAAGGAATTTGCAAAATTTATTTTGGAAGTTGAAAAATATTGTATGTTCAAAACCTTCAAATATATTAGCTTGCCAAATTCGATGGAACCCGAGCTTGAAGGATTATGCAATGAAAATATTTTTAATGTTATGGACTTTGTAGTTTCTTTGAATAGTCAGATTAAATGGGATAGTGACCCTAAGACTTTAACAGAATTATCTATTTTGATTTATTGTGGAAAGGAGAGTTAATATGATAAAAGCAGGAACAAAATGCAGGGTATTGGCCGATAGTATGAATAATTTTAGCTGTGGAGATATTGTCGTAGCTTTAGAGAATAGTCGTATGCCATTTTGTTGTTTACTTGAGGATTATGACCCTAACAAAAGTATATATGATTATAATCTCAATTCATTTGATGTTCTATATGACTATGAATTGGAGGTATTAGATGATAGGACAGAAAAATAATATTCAAACTCTTATTCAGTGGAGATGTAATAAATCTATTCCCCGATTCATAATAATATCAGGAGCACAAGGAAGTGGAAGATTGACACTTGCAAAAATCATTATAAAAATGATAAATGCAAAAGGTATAATTATGGGAAATAGTATTGCAGAAGTCCGGGAAACAATAGAAAATGCTTATACTATTACAGAATCTACTTGTTATATTTTTAGAGATGCTGATGATATGAAAAATGAAGCAAAAAACGCACTTCTTAAAGTTGTGGAGGAACCCCCTAATAATGCTTATTTTATAATGACAGTTCATAACATTGATAATATGTTAGGTACTATTAGAAGCAGGGGAACAGTTATTAAGATGGAACCTTATACAATGCAGGAATTACGTTCTGTTAGTGATGATGAATTAAAGCTTGAGTACTGCACTAATATAGGTGAACTACAAGTTGCACATGAAGAAGTACAGAGAACTGAAAATTGTGTAGATGATGTATTAAAGGCTCTGAGGGAAAAGAGTGGTGCTAAACTATTAAAAGCTTGTACACAATTAAAAGCTAAACAGACAGAGACAGATAAGATTGATTGCTTATTATTTTTTAAAGTATTTTTGAAAAGGTTGTATAACGCACAAGCAAATGCACTTATATATAAGTCTTTTGAATGCTTAAAGGCTATATTTATATGCAAGCAGGAGCTAAGCAGAAATACAATAAACAAGAAATCAAGTATAGAAGGTATGCTTATTAGAATGTTGGAGGAGATTAAAAATGAGACTTAAAGATGTTACACCAAATTATTATACAAATAAAATTTATAAAGGTAAATATAAAAAGTTTGAATGTCTTATAAGTTACTTACCAAATTTAGATGTTTGGCATTATCATCTAAATTCCAATGATGAAAGAAATATAATGTACAGTAGCTTATGGGATGGAATAGAATTTAAAACTCAAGAAGATTGTATAAAAGCTTGTCAGAAGTATATTGATGAGGTGCTTAAAAATGCAAAAATTTCCAAGAAGATGGGATAAACTCACTTGTATCAATTTTCTACAAAGAAAAATAATAATACTTTCTATAGCTTATTATGAATTAAGTCAAAATCTAATAGATGACTCATTATTTGATGGATATTGTAAACAGCTTGTGAGTATGCATAAAGAACATGGCGATATATCAGACACAGAATATGGATATGCTTTTGGGAATGATTTTGATGGAAGTACCGGATTTTATCTGTACTATAATCTTAATGAGCATGATAAAGAGTACTTGTATCATATTACTTACCATATTATTCACAATAATTCATTTCCTGAAACTGTTCATGTAACACAGCAAACATCTAAAAAGAAAGGAAAGCTATTCTAATGGAATTATATACTATAAAAGACCTGACAGAAGAACGGATGTATTTCAATGCCAGAGGCGGAGCTTATCAGAATAAATCAATGGCAATAAAGAAAATGAACTGTCTAAGAGCTAAATATCCCAATCATATTATATATCTTATAACTTTTGTACCTATCACTTTAGCCCCACCATGTCCATGCTATGGAGTAACAGGAGGAAATAAAACATGGAGCTTGTAGATTTAATGAAACGTATATCAGCCAATGATATTCCACATTTTTTGATACTATTTGGGGAAGAACAAACGATTCTAAATATATATTTAACACATATATTAGAAGTTACAAATACTAAACGCATAAGTGCAGATTCAGTATCATATATAATGCAAAATATAAACAAGAAGAGGTTTGATAAATCTATTCGACTATATGTAGTTCAAGATGATATGGCATTTGTAAGAGCTGAGGATAGCTGGGAAACTGTACGAAATACACCAACTAAAGATTATATCATTCTTAGGTATCATAGCTTAGATAAGCGTTCTGCATTTGTAAAGAAGAATCAACAAAATTTAGTTGAATTTTCACGTTTAACCAAAGAGGTACTACAAACATACATAGCTAAAGATTTACCCGATTTAAGCGAGAAAAATTCAAGTAAGTTAGTTGATTATTGCAATTATGATTATGGTAGAATCTTAATGGAAATAGATAAGATTAAGCAATATTCGGTTGTTAGAACTGACTTGACCATTGATAGTTGTTTTAATCAGTTAGATAAGCAAGGACTATTTCATAAAGAAATAGGAGATATAACCTTTGGATTAACTAATGCAGTATTAGGTGGGTATCCAGAAACAGCTATACAGAAACTTGATGAAGCTAAAAGAAAAGGTGAGCCTGCTATGATGATTGTATCAATCTTATATAATGGTTTTAGAAACTTATTAGCATATCAAGGATTGGGAAGTAATAAGCAAGGCGCTATGGAAAGAACTGGAATGACAAAAGGAGAGTTGTAT
>OHHR01000875.1_pt1 | contig 16154 bp, 19 predicted proteins | sample 1568021 | NCBI WGS metagenome assembly OHHR01 (sample SAMEA3879560, study PRJEB24766) | human gut metagenome | biome: human-associated habitat; feature: feces | place: USA | collected 1985/1987 | reverse complement strand
ACTCATTTTGCCCGAAAAGTGGACAAAAGCGACCGTTTGTCCGCGAGTCACGGACACTTCCGAAACGGCAACTCACATTAGTCGGCTAAAGTGTCCGCGTGTGACGGACACGGCGTGCGTGAAATATGTGTGTAATGATATTTTCTAGAAAATTTCTAGAAAGAATTGACACATTTCTAGAAATGTTGTATTATAATATTAGAAACAAGGAAAAACCAATAATACAAATGGAGGAATAACAATGACAGAGTTAGAAATGAAAGAAAACTTATCAGAGAAATGTAAAGAATCTTGGGAAATGTATAAATTCTATAGAAGAGTATTCGGCACGGGAAGTGTGCAAGCGGAAAAGATGCAAACAGCGTGGGTAAACTATGATTCTTTATATAAAGAGTTTTTTGGAGAAGAAGTTGAATATTGATTACAAAGGAGAAAAAACATGAAAGCATTAAATTTCGATGAATTACATAACATTCCTGCAAGAATGGAGGATATCCCGTTCTATGTGAAATCAGAAGATACTGATGGAAAGATACATATTTACGCGTATGATCACGCGTCTCTTACAAATGGCTACATTAAGGTAAATGCTTTATGCAAACCAATGCCATATAAAGGAAAATTCGGCGTAGGCTTTACTATAAACTTGCATAATAGTCGTTTTACACGGTATGCTTTAAAAGCGTACTATGTAGAAGTTTCTCACGGTGCTATTTGTGTAGCAAACAATAACTGCACGTTGTGCCCTCTGTATAAGTCAGATGGAGCACATGAAGATTGCTTGTATAAGGAGGTATCACAGTGAGAGTAGCAGATTTTATAAAATTGTATTACGGCTGTGTTCGCATAGAAGTCGAAATTTACGCCATTGTTACGGTGTTTAATGAAAAGCATCGCGTATTAGTTAGAAATTTTGATATTGATTGTAAAAAAGCATATACTACAAAAAAAGAAAATTATTTGTCAGAAGAAGTAATAGGTTTCGAGATTATTTCTGATAAATTGCGAATCTTTATAAGGGGGTGCGAATAATGCCGAACTCAAAAGACTATAGCATCTATCAAGAACTTGATCTTTCCCTTGAGCAGATCAAACGCGAATTACCTAAAGTTGCGGCGGCGGCGAATAGCCGCCTTGCCAAACTGGAAAAAATTCACGCGCGCGACCAGTGGGAGTACGGGCGCGTAAAAGAGTTTTTCGCGTCACAAGGGCGATCAAAAGATCGTTTTTTGAAAGGCGTAAAGCGGTCGGATGCATCCATTCGGCAAGAATGGGATACTATGATCGCTTTTCTGAATTCACCCGAAACAACGCTTGAGGGATATCGAATCGCAGAATTACAGAGACGCTTTGACAAGTCAAAGAATAAAATTGATGTAGAAGTAACAGAAGATAACTACAAAGACTTGTATCGTTTTCTTACCTCTAATATATACAAAAAGAATCTGAGACAGCAGGTGGCATCCGATCAGATTATTGATGATTTTATTTCGAAATTACATGATAGCGAAATTGAATTCGAAGATATTATGGAAGAGTATGAGGACTTTCTTGATGGATATATTACGGAGGAAGAACTTTTTAATAAGAATAGAACTAAATTAAAGTGAGGTAATATCAATGTATCAATTGGATATCCCTGTTATCGTAAACGGAAACGAACATGTTTCACGTGAAACAATTTATTCCGTTAATGATTTTCCATTTTCTGATTTCCAGACTTTGCGCGAATGCCGCAAAAGAGGAAGAAAGAAAAATCCTATCGTTTATTATGACGTGGAAATGGCGTTCGACATCGAAACAACTACGTTAGAAAAACTTGATTATGAACGCTATAATAAAACAGGCGAAAAAGTGGTGAAAGGAACTGCCTTTCTGTATCAATGGCAGTTTTGTATCAAAGATACCGTGTGTTTCGGTCGCACATGGAATGAGTTTCTTTCATTCTGCGAAAAACTGCATCTGTATTTGCAGACTTCCGATTCAAAGCGTGCTGTAGTGTACGTTCATAATCTTTCGTATGAATTTCAGTTTATGAAAGATTTTATTGAATGTGATGAAATCTTTGCGCGTGACGCGCATAAAGTTATGAAGTGCTACGCTTACAAGTATGGGATTGAATTTCGTTGCTCGTATTTTCTCAGCAATATGAGCCTTTCGAAATTTTGCGAGAACAGTGAGGGTGTAACCCACTATAAACTGGTTGATACTTATGACTATAAAAAACTACGTACCCCAACCACACCACTAACAGAAATAGAGCAAGGATACTGCTATAACGATGTTCGCGGCTTGTGTGAATGCATCCGCGCCTTACGAAAAGAGGATACTCTAGCAGAAATCCCCCTTACCTCAACTGGCTACGTCCGACGCGAATTTCGCAGCGCCATGCAGGCAGATAGCGGTTATTATCCGGGAGTATTTGCCGATCTGGCTTTGACGTTACCGCAGTACCAGCTTTGCAAAGACGCGTTCCGTGGCGGCAATACCCACGCCAACCGCATTCACGCGGGGCACACGATCACAGCGAAAAAAGGTGAATCTGTGATCGTTATGGGAAGTATGGATATTTCGAGTAGTTATCCGGCGCAGATCGCAACTGAGTATTATCCCATGAGTGCGTTTCGGGCGGTTGAGATCAAAACGCAGGGACAGTTTGACAACTTGTGTGCTACACGTTGTGTTATCATGCGGGTACAATTTGACAACTTGCGTATTAAAGAAAATATCCCCGTCCCATACATCCCGCTGTCAAAGTGTCAGAAGCACGGGAAAGATTGTGTGATTGATAATGGACGCGTACTCTCTATTGATTGCTGTGAAATAGCAATGACGGAAATTGACTTGTCGATCATAAAAAATCAATACGACTATGATTTCTTTACCGTCTCGGAGTGCTACGTAGCCGCGCGCGGAAAATTACCGGAAAGTATGCGTAAAACTATGATGTCATTTTTTATCGCAAAAAGCCAGTTGAAAGGAAACCCCGATAAAGTCTATGAATATATGAAATCTAAGAATAAACTAAACAGCACGTTCGGAATGTGTGTCACCGATCTTTTGCAGGACGAATGGGCAATGGATGCTTTTACGGGTGATTGGCATAGGGAAAAAGCAGATGCGGAAAAAGCACTGAAAACGTACTATGAGGGAAAAAACAGTTTTTTGCACTACCAGTGGGGTATCTATGTTACCGCCCATGCTAGAAAACAGTTACAAGATATGCTGGATGTTGTTGGAATGGATGCCGTGTACTGCGATACCGATAGTATCAAGTTTTTACATCCGGACGTACACATTCCAGAATTTGAAGCCAAAAACAAAATACTGGAAAAACGTGCGATTGATAATGACATTCCTGCGTTTTGTGACGTTGGTGGCAACCGTTACATTCTCGGCGTATGGGATATGGATGACTTGTATATACAGTTTAAGACCCTTGGCGCGAAAAAATACTGCGGCGTGGAATGGGACGAAAAAGCGGCGCAATCTGGCAAAGACCCCGTGCGTTTTACGTCTACGGTCGCTGGCATGAATAAGAAACTTGGAGCGGAAAACTTAAAGTGCTGTAATAATTTCCGTCTCTGCCGCCGGATGGAAAATGTCGGACGGACAATCAGTTGCTTTAACAACTCGAAACCCCATTACATCAAAGTAAACGGGGAAGAAATTTTAACGGCTAGTAACATTGGAATCATTGATACCACTTATACCTTAGGTGTATCGAATGAATACTATGAAGTATTGGTAAACTCTCAAGACGGAGTGTTACCGGAATAGGAGACGATATGAGATATTTTGTGTTTTTTATGTTTTTAGTATTATCAACGATTTTGGCGTTACATGAGGAAGAACTCGACCTTACCATCCTGCTTTTATTTTTGGATATTTTCTATATTTTTCTCTTTAACTATTGACTTTCTGCAAGAAAAGTGCTATTATAATACTTGTAAGAAATCATAACCACATAAAGAAATAGGAGGAAAAAAAATGGTTAGAACAAAAATTGAAAAATTTGTCTATTCTGTCATTGACAGAAACACAAAACAGGTGATCGGCTCTTTTGAGAATACAGAAGAACTGAAATCGCAGAAAGCAAAAACCGCCGCTGTTGCCGCCGCTGGTTTTCCGGAGGATTTCATCTGTGTATTAACCGATACCGTATCCGCCCGCTACGAGATGCCGGACGAACAGTTCTTTGCAGAAGCAAAGAGACTGGACGACTAATCAGCGCACAACCGCGGTCTGGAATAGACCAGATAAGACGGAAACGATCAAAGCAAATCGCCGCGGTTCTGCATAGTACAAAAAAGGAGAGAAAATCATGAGTAAAGCAAAAATGAAACTGAACAACGTAACTGTAAAATATGCAAGGGAAGAGGACGGCAAAAGCGTTCTTTCTGCTTCGATCACAGCAGACCAGCAGAAAGCCATCTTCGAAAAAATTATCGAAGAGTTCGGTGACGATGCTGCCGCAGAAGCAAAGTGGACTCCGGCGAAAGAAACTGACGAAGAGGGTCTCTACGTAAAAGCGCAGACCAATTACCGCGTTGACTTTTATGAGGACGGAGTAGAAAGCGACACCGTTTCCGGCGTTGACGAATTAGGCAAGGGCGCAGTCGTTGACATCTTTATTTCCATCGGAGAAAGCAAATTCCGACGCGACAAGGGATTCACGGCATACCTTTCCGCCGTAAACGTCCATAAGTTCGGAGACACGGAAAAATTTAATCCGTTTGCTTAAATACATATGACGGCGATCCGCGCACCGACTGTCGGACGGTAGACTTGTGTTTTAAGTTACCTGTAGTTGATTGTTACTATATCTTGTGTATTTTGAAAAAACTCCATACGTGTGAGAGAGCTACGTTTTCCAGCGTAGCTCTTTTTATACCAAGCGTAGCTCTGCCGCCCTCTGCCGTCCATCTGCAAGCAAACGTGCGATCATCGTGCGATTAACTGTGAGATTGCCTGCAGTTTTGCTGGCGGGGAACTGGCGGAAAAGTTAGAGGTTCCGACAACCGCGGTAACGCGGAGCGGGAAAAAAGAAGAAAGGAGGGCATGAAACAAAATGTTTCACGTGAAACAATGATTTTTTGGAACGATATTCAATGGGAAAAACTTTTTGCTGAATATGAAGTGAAATTTGAAGCGGTAGACGATAACGGGAAAGCGATTCAGTATTACAATCCGATTCGGTTGTTTTCAGAGCCGGACGTGGACGGTGATTTCGCAGGAGTGGCAATTACGTGTTCCAACCGAAGTGCTGGAAAGACAAGCGCGTTCGCCGCGGCAAGCTGTATCTTGTGCAAAGAGTACGGAATGCAGACCGGATGGATTTTCCGGACGAAAGGGGAAATGACGGGAGCGGCGGCAATGTACGAAGATATGCTAAGAATGTATCCTAAATTAGGAAGTGTGATTACCTATAACAATCTGGACAAAAACGGAAATGTTGTGCGGTATTTTCTGGACGGCGTGCCATTCGGATGCGCGTTTAGTTTTGGAAGTAAGATGGACAGTGTAAAAAAATTGTCTCCGTATTTTAGGGATATCTACTTTTTGTTTTTTGACGAGTTCAGCATGGAAAGCGGACAATACGTAAAAGGGGAATCTGAAAAACTGCAATCGTTGCTATTGACGATTAGCCGCGGAAACGGAAGTCAGTCCCGATGGTTTAAACTGGTGATGGCATCCAATAATATTTCGTTGCTCAATCCCTATTTTGTATTTTTTGGTATCCACAAGCGTTATCAGAAAGAAACCAAAATGATGCATGGGAGCGGTTTTGTGTGTGAATTTACGCACAATGACAGTGCAAGTAAGGCTATGTGGGAAAATCCGGCACTGAAAGCATTCCGCGGCGGTCACTATATGCAAAGCATGAGTGTTGGAGATCAGATGTTGATTGATGATGCCGTGTTTGTACAAAAGCCGACCGGACGGTCGCGGTATCTGTTCACCATCGAACATAGTGGAAAAAGTTATGGAGTGTATGAGTATTACGAAGAGGGGTACATCTATATTACGCATAACTATAACCCGTCTTGTAATTTTGTCGCGGTTTTTCGGGACGGAGATCACACACAAAACACGGTTATGTTGGAACACTATGATTATTTGTTTGAAAATCTAGTTGACGCATATCGCAAAGCATATTTGCGGTTTGACGATCTAGACAGCAAAAATATGGCGGTTGAGTTACTAGGGATTGATCTTTATAAATAGTTCGTGGGAGACGGACAAATGTACTTGACATACGGATAAAAAAGATGTATCATGAAAATACGGGGAAACCTTTTAAAAAGGGGTTGCCACGGTTGAGTAAACCGCCCTGTCTTTGGCAGGACAAAAGGTTTCCTTGTTTTAATGTACAGGAAGAAAGGAGCAAAGATGGCAAGTATCGTTTTTAATATGATTGTCGGAATGATGAAAAAAGAAAATGCTTATCTTGCTTATACGGTACGCTATAAAGCGGACGAAAAAGATACGCTGATCATTGTCCCTCATGAAAATTACGAGTCTCACATCCGGTATTTGTGGGATTTCTTTTTCATGGATGGCAACGCGTATAACAGTAAATCGCCAGTTCGATTCATTCATAATTTTATTATGTGTGATAAATTAAGTGAAATTGAGGACTGGTTAAAATGGCAGAATAAGGAGGAAGACGGATGGATGTAGGTACAGTAACGCAGTTGGTTGGGTCGCTTGGTTTTCCGATCGTTTCTTGCGGCGCGTTGTTTTGGTATCTGGTGAAAGAGAAAGACGCACACAAGGAAGAAATGGAAGAACTTCGGAAAAGCGTAGAAGCAAATACAACTGCAATTAATTCACTTTGTCAGCACTTAGGAGGTGGAAAGAATGAATAAAATCGAAAACGTAGTTGCATGGGCGGAACAAATCGCCGCCGATGATCGGCACGGGTACTCACAGGTACACCGGAACAGTCCGGACTATGATTGTTCGTCATTTGTCGGAACGGCACTTGCGAACGCTGGTTTTCCGGTCAGCATTTACAGTACCACAAGAAATCTCGGCGAACAGTTGGAAAACGCTGGTTTCGTAAAATGCGGCAAACCGTGGAAACGCGGTGATATCCACCTTGCGGCAGGGCATCATGTAACGATGTCAGTTAATCCGACCCACATCGTCCACGCAAGCCAGTCCGAGAACGGCGGGATTGATGGTCAGACGGGAGATCAGACCGGAAAAGAAATCTGTGTACGGTCTTATTACGATCTTCCGTATGAAAATACCGTTCACTATCGCTATGCAGGAGCCTTCGACGAAAAGCCGCATAACCTCATTATAAGTTGCGTCAAGACAGAATCCGCGCGTAGTTTTGACCGGAAAATTGCAGGAGCGTATCATACCAATGATCGCTATAATCTTCGTGTTGGCGCAGGAATGAATAAAACTGTCATCTTGACGTTGCCAAACGGAACCAGTGTTAGAAACTACGGGTATTATACCGAAGAATGGTATCTGGTGAAAGCCGTAGTAAATTGCATCGTCTATACTGGTTACGTAGCAAAAGAGGGTTTAACCCGTGGCTGATCTGACGCTTGCTTACAATACCTGTATCGAGATTTGTAACAATCCAAACGTTGGATATTCCCAAACGTATCGTGAGGGTCAGACAGTAGGAGGTATTACGTACTATGATTGTTCCTCTCTCATGAGTTACTGTTGTACGGTCGGCGGGTTTTTAGCATCTAACCCGTGGTTTACGACTCGTAGCATGGACGGATATTTGATCGGTGCTGGATTCCAAAAAGGTACAGCCAATCAGCCATGGAAAAAAGGTGATATCTTATGGAGGAGCGGTCACACCGAAATGGTTTACAATCCCGCTGACGGTGGCGGGTATACGATGGGAGCGCACACCGATAGTTACCCGCTGGAAAGACAGGTATCCATTAATACGTTTGTGTCTCCCTATAGCTCGTGGACGTATCTTTATCGGTATCCGGTTGAGGTAGAAAGCGGTATCAGCCAGTATGTGATTGCCGCTATCTGTGGCAATTTCTGGCAGGAGTCAACCGTAAACCCCGGGTTGTGGCAAGGTACGATTGTCGGCTCGCCCGGCTATGGATTGGGTCAGTGGACAGATAATTCCTCTACCGACCGCCGGACGCGGTTGTTCCAATGGTTAGATTCCAACGGGTACAGCCGGGAAGATGGTAACGCGCAGTTAGAATATCTGATTTATGAGAATGTCTGGTATTCGGTCGGAGCCGCTAGTGCTTACAAAAATCTACAAGCGTTTTTGCACAGTGACAGCACCGATCTGAACGCACTGACTTCCGCCTATATGAAAGGATGGGAGGGAATTAGTGACGATGGAACACTTGCGTTCCGGCAGGAAAAAGCACATGCGTGTTTCAATTTTATTTCGGAACACGCGAAAGATTCTGCAATTACCGGATGGATTGTTGGGAATCGGTATTTATCTGATTCCGAACGTTTGAACAACGCGGTGATGGTATATCGGTACTTGGCAAAAGGAGAGCAACCCGAGCCGCCTGAACCGCCACAACCCATGAAACCAAAAAGGCATAAAATGCCTATCTGGTTATATCCCAATTTAACAAGGAGGTTTTAAAATGACACTAGAAGAGTATTGGAAAGAAATTGTTGCCGACATTGGAAACATCGAAACGCATGGCGATGCGATTGCCGCCATCAGTGAAAAAATCAAAACCGAAGATACCGACATCGAAGCTCTGATGTCAGAACGTGACGCGCTGGTCGCAGAACGGGACGAACTGAAAGGAAAATATGATTCTGCGGTCGCAGAAATCAAAAGCCGCTGGTCTGATATTTCCCGCGGCGGAAGTATCACAAAAGTAACCGAGTTTGGCGGAAAAGTGCCGGAACCGGAAAAACCCGCAACAAGTATCAACGATCTTGATATGTCTCAGCTTATTTTAAGCGGAAAAGGAGAGTAACAATGGCAAAACTTGACATGACAAATATTAACATGCTGAACGCCGTTCGGCAGACGATGAGTGTTGATTACCGTGACAGAGTTCCTGTGGCAACGCGAGAAAATATTGCCGATATTGCGAAAACATTAACCGACCCTTACAATCCGATGGCGCGGAACGAACTGGTTCCGGCGTTGGTTAATCTGATTGCAAGCCAGTCAATCAGCACGGAAGCGTTTCGAAATCCGCTGAGAGTGCTGAACAGTAACGCTATGCCGTTTGGAAACGGAGAACAGGAAGTCTACGTAAATTTTGCACAGGGTTACGCGCACGATGCCAATATAAGCATCGAAGATGCGACCGCCATTTATGACAGCTACATTATGGCGCTGTATCATGTAATCAATTTTAATAACGATTATCCGGTAACGATCTGGTTTGAGGATATGCGCGGCGCGTTTCTCGATGATTACGGACTCAGAAGTCTGGTGCAGGCAAAAGTGGAAAGTGTTGTTTCCGCTTGTAATTGGGATGAGTTCACAACTGCAAAAGAACTGATTGCGTCTGCAAAGCGCGCAGGTCAGATTTACCCGGTTCATGTGGATGCGGTTACAGATCAAGCATCCGCGAACGCACTGGCGAAACAAATTCAGTCCTATATTGACAAGATTCAGTTCCCGAACCCGCTGTATAATTTCGCTGGCGCGACATCGGCGGCAAAAGAAGATACCATTCTTCTGTTTGTCGACCCAGATACCAAAGCCGCGATGAACGTTGACAGTTATGCAAGCGCGTACAATCTCGACCGGATGATTCCGAAAGCACAGCAGGTTTTAATTGATAACTTTAACGATGCTGAGGGAATCGTTGCTGTACTGGTTGACAAGCGGTTTTTCAAAATCCGTGAACAGTACCGCATGATGGTACAGGATAACGTTAATCGCGGACTGCGTTGGAACAGTACGTATACGGTAAAAGAGATGTTCTCTTATTCCCTGTTTTATCCGATCATTGTCTTTACGACCGAGTCTGTTAGTATTTCTTCCATTAATGCAAGTGACGTGGGAATGGTGAAAGCTGGAACAGATGTTGACTTCGGAGGAAGTTTTTCGGTTGTTTTTACTGGCGTAGCGGATAAAGCAGTAGACGTAAAAGTAGAGGGTAACTCTTCTACTGATACGTTTGTAATCCCTGGAACAACCATTCTTAGAATCGCAAAAGACGAAAAGAATCTGAAGCAGAAAGTAAGCAAAACAGAGAGTGTGCGGGTTGTGATTACAAGCCGATTCGATTCTTCCAAAAATGCAACCATTCACTTTACGACCGATTAAGTAAGAGGGAGGAAACATGGATAATTTCATTCCGATGCCGCCGCAGGAAAATGTGGCGGCGGTTTCCCCGCAGACGGAGGTAATTTTAGCAAGTGGGATTGAGTGGGGAAACGATTATGAGCATGTACGATACTACGAAAACGGAAAAGCCGGCTGTCTGGAGCACGTAAGAAAAAAAGCAATCCATATTTTTAAGCAATCCGCGCCCGTGAGATGGGGAGAACTGACTTATAAAGGAAAAGGGAATGAGAGTGAATTTCTGAAATGTAACTACATTGCTTTTCAAAATAAGCCGTATACGGAAGAGTGGTATTTCGGGTTTGTAACGCGCGTGGAATGGTTGAGTGACGGAAGTTTCAAGATTTATTTCGAACCCGATCGTTTTCAGAACAGTTTTTACGATGTGGTACTTCAACCGTGCTATGTGGAAAGAGAACATATTGACAAAAAAGCTGATTATGCCGGAATTAATTTAGTACCAGAAAATCTGGAAACGGGGGAATACGTGGACAATCCGAGCGAACAGAAACTTTTGAATCTCGGTCCGATGCAGTATTGTTTGAGTGCAAGTGCAGACGAAAACGGAACAAATATTATACCCATTATCAATCAGGGAATTTTATCGGGGTTGACATTTACTCGGAAAACAAAATATACGGACTTAATCAACGTTATCCAGAATTACGTCAAAAGCGGAAACGGAGATGCGATTGTTAATGTATATCAAGCACCAGAAGCTTGTTTCCGGACAGATGCATCTGCTTACACACAAGTAACCGTTCAACCAGACGCACTTGACGGCTATATACCGAAAAACAATAAACTATATCAGTATCCCTATTGTTATTGTCTGGTCAACGATGGTTCCGGAATACAGCATACTTTTAATTTCGAATACGGTAAAAATGGAGCATTAACCATACAGGTGTATGGCGTTATGTTTAATATTCCGGCAATCTTTGTGGCTCCGCGTGAATATAAACGTACTGGTGGGTCAAAATCCCCATACGGTTTTATCATCAATAATTTCCCACAGTGTGCATGGACAAATGACGGCTATCAGGCTTTTCTAGCACAGTCCAGTCCGTTATGGGACTACTCCAAAAAGCAGAATGCAATATCGCAGATTGGAAATTTAGCTGGAGGATTAGTAGGAGCATTAAGCGGAAATTTAGCTGCTGGCGTTGAAAGCATTTATACCGCGGCAACCGGAACATATCTACTGAACGAAAACATTAACGCACAAAAAGAAAGTCATGATTTGATTCCACCGACAGCAAAAGGTAATTCATCTGGAAGTTATGTTGCTACCGCATTGTTTGGAAGTCAGCTTTATTGTCACGTAATGAGTGTTACTGCACAAATGGCAAAAACAATCGACGATTTTTTCACAATGTACGGATATGCAACGCACAAAATTAAAGTACCTAATATTACCGGGCGGTCAAACTGGAATTTTGTGAAAACGGTAAATTGCGGAATGCATGGCGCGTGCGTCACAGATGATATCAATTTTTTGCAAACAATGTTTAACCGCGGCGTGACGTTCTGGCATACGGATGATGTTGGAAACTATGGTCTTTCCAATGATTAAGGAGGTGATATCATGTACAATAACCCGTATCGGGTGAGTAACAAAGAAGTGTGGGGACAATGGGAAAACAACCCGAATACGTCACCGGAGGAAAAAATGTATTTCCGACACTTTTTTGATAAGTTTGTAAATCTGGCGTTATCTCGGTATGAGTATGACGGTTTACCGGATGAGATTCCACCACGGATGCTCAACTCCTATCTGTTATGGCAAGGAATGTGCCTGTTTAAAAAAGAGCCAATCACCGGACTTTTCGGAGTGTTTGGTGTTAATCTGGTTGGTGAACCCGACATTTACGGGATTCCAACTGATTGGATTGCATACGCCATGAATGGACAATACTACGAACAGACCGACAAAAACGAAAGTTCGTTGATTTTTGCCAGACCTTTTGCCGTTCCTGAAATTCTCAGCATTATTCTGCACGCACAGAGTTTGGCGGAGAAAAAAGCGTCAACGAGGGTAAACGTGATTCAACAGAGAACGCCAGTTGTCATCAGCGGGGATTCTACGCAGAAACTCAGTATTGACAACTTTATTCAGAAGTGGGTAAAAAACATTCCTTTCATCAAAGCAAAAAACGATCTGCGAAAACAGATTCAAATTGATACCATTGACTTGAAAGTACAGCCAATCTTTAACGAACTTGACACCGCCGCACAGAGAGAAGTAGCAGAATGTCTGGCTGATCTCGGAATCGAAGCAAGCGGTGTGGAAAAACCGGAACGGCTGGTTTCCGCTGAAACGAGTTACAACGATGGAGAGATCGAGTTGACAAGAAACGGAAATCTGGCTACCATTCAGAAGGGACTTGATGCGATCAATAAAATGTATGGATTGAATATTCATGTACATTTTAACTCTAAAATGGTAACGCCGATTAACCGACCGGATGTTTTCGACACTACAAATGCCGAAACCGACACACAAGAAAACAACGGAAAGTGAGGTGGAATAATGTTTCTTGGTTATAACTACGAAACGAAAACATTAACGAATACCATTGAGCAGTTAGTTATTTCCGATCATGTGATTTCCCCGCTTGAAAATCAGACCATTGATAATATGATCGAAGCCGCCGTTCCTTTAATCTTCAATTTTGACTTTCCGTTTTATGTCGATGCATCCGCTCCCGAATATGAAACCGCAAAACTTACGTTCGAAAAAACATTCTGTTTACAGTATTTTCGGGAACAGATCGGGTTAGAAACGATCGGAGAATTTCAGTATCATCTAAAAAAGATTCTTACGGTAAATATGCCGTACTATGAACAGTTGTACCGGAGTATTACTTTTGAGTACAACCCTCTTATTACTCATAAGAGTACTCGAAAAGTAACAAGTACGAAAGATGATACACGAACTGGTGTGATCTCCGGAGACAGCACGGCAAAAAACACAACTACAGCCGATACAAATAACGACACACAGAACATTCATTCAGACAACCCGCAGATTAATTTTGCGGGAACGAATTATGCATCTACGATGGATAGGGGACAGAATACGATTCATAACAGCGCTGTAAGTAACGGCGAAAATACAACAAAAACGAACAGTAATGATACTTACCATGCAGACAATAATGATACGATTGAAGATGAGGGATTCGACGGTAGTTACTCATTAGAAATTCAGAAATTCCGAGATACCATAGTTAATATTAACAAACGTATCTGCGATGATTGCAGAGAGTTATTCTATCAATTTTATTAAGGAGGGATAATATTGGCAAAGAAACCAACGATTCCAGATTTTCCTACGTTGCCAGATTTCGGTAAGATGATTACGCAAGCTTGTGAAATTGTAGCAAGTGTGCGGGGGATTCCGTATGATTTCAACGGGACGTTGAGTCTAGAAAATAAATTTGTTGTGCTGTTTAAGACGGTGAAAGAAATGTTTGACGCGCAGGACGAACTTGTAAAAAGTTACAAGGCGTTACATGATTTTGTCAATCAGTATTTTACCAATCTTGATATTCAGACAGAAGTCAACAAGAAAATAGAAGAAATGAAAGACAGCGGCGAACTTCTGAATTTATTAAAACCTACTGTAACCAATGAAGTATCAACATGGTTAACATCTAATATCACGAATCCATCCAATCCGCCGATTGATAAGACGTTGACGCTAGAAAATGCCGCCGCGGATTCTAAAGTAGTTGGAGAAAGACTGCTAAAAGACGGTCTTGCTTATAGTAGACAGTTTAGTACATCTGCATACTTTAAAGGTTCCTTTCCTATTAGTGATTCAACTGATGTAAATGGTACTTCATTTATTTCTTTTGATAACTATAATAAGGGAGAAAGCAGCACAAAACCTTATTTAGTTGGCGTTTCGTATAGATTTAGTGACCCAATAGTAAATCCAAAAACCGACACATTAGACGTTTATTATTTAGTTGATGCAAGATATTCTGGAATTAAGGATAACTACTCTCTTTCACTATGGCTATCGTCTTCCCACGATTGGAATGATGCTTATGTGTGTTATGGCGGTGCTATTGATTTTAAACCGGGCACAATCTCTTTGAACAAAATGACACTTCCTAAAGGTAAGTCAACTTCTGACGTTATTAACTCAGCTGTAGTAAGAATTGATAAGATTTCGCAGGTGCCAAACACTGTTAATATTAAATTCATGCTATTCACTGATAGTACACTGTACGACTTATGGAATAATGTTCCCGTGTTAGACAATACGCTTAAAATTAATAATGCCGCCGCGGATTCTAAAGTAGTTGGAGAAAGACTGCTAAAAGACGGTCTTGCTTATAGTAGACAGTTTAGTACATCTGCATACTTTAAAGGTTCCTTTCCTATTAGTGATTCAACTGATGTAAATGGTACTTCATTTATTTCTTTTGATAACTATAATAAGGGAGAAAGCAGCACAAAACCTTATTTAGTTGGCGTTTCGTATAGATTTAGTGACCCAATAGTAAATCCAAAAACCGACACATTAGACGTTTATTATTTAGTTGATGCAAGATATTCTGGAATTAAGGATAACTACTCTCTTTCACTATGGCTATCGTCTTCCCACGATTGGAATGATGCTTATGTGTGTTATGGCGGTGCTATTGATTTTAAACCGGGCACAATCTCTTTGAACAAAATGACACTTCCTAAAGGTAAGTCAACTTCTGACGTTATTAACTCAGCTGTAGTAAGAATTGATAAGATTTCGCAGGTGCCAAACACTGTTAATATTAAATTCATGCTATTCACTGATAGTACACTGTACGACTTATGGGATACTATTAATTCCAATGAATATACAACTGATCTTTGTTTCTGGGGGGATAGCTTGACAGCAGGAGCTGGAGGGTCTGGAACAACTTATCCTAACGTTTGTGCTTCTGAATTAGGAATTACTTCTTTCAAAAATTGTGGAGTTGGCGGAGAAAATGCTAATACCATCGCTTGTAGACAGGGTGGTGATTCACTTATTCTTAAACCAGGCAACGTAAGTGAATATTCTTTATCAGAATTAACAGATATTCACGGAACTCCATGCAACCCATTAAGACAAGGGTCGGGAAGTAATTCGGTTAATCCGATATACATTAACGGCATGAAATGTACCTTGTCAATTTCACAAACAAGCGCAACTGATCAGAATGCTAAGTACACTATTACGGGATATAATGACAAGTTACTTGCAGAAACACCAGTCAAATTCTCCGGATGCGACATTAAATCTAAAATTACTGTTATTTTTGTTGGACAAAATGGTCCAGATCTAGCAGAAAGATTAAGCATCATTGACTCAATGATTAGTAAAATTAACGACAAATATATAGTCATGGGGCTTAGCTCAGGAAGCTCTGCTAGTAAAGCAGATGAAGAGGCACAAATGCTTAGCAAGTATGGTGTGCATTATTTTAACACAAGGCATATGCTTAGCAAATATGGCATGAATATAATAAACCTAACACCAACAAACTCAGATACGATTGAAATGAACAACGGGGAAGTACCATCATCGTTACGTTCAGATTCAGTTCATCTTAACGCAAATGGATACACGGCTTTAGGTAAACTGCTTTCTCAAAAAATCCGTGCTTGTGGATACGTATAAAGCCTTTCTATCATAAACTATTCAATTTACTTCAATTTACTTCAATTTACACACATAATTATTCCACATATCCGTCACCCGCGGACACTTTAGCAAACGAAAGTGTCTGCCACACGCGGACACTTTAGCCGACTAAAGTGAGTTGCCGTTTCGGAAGCGTCCGTGACTCGCGGACAAACGGTCGCTTTTGTCCACTTTTCGGGCAAAATGAGT
>OHHR01000846.1_pt1 | contig 16433 bp, 13 predicted proteins | sample 1568021 | NCBI WGS metagenome assembly OHHR01 (sample SAMEA3879560, study PRJEB24766) | human gut metagenome | biome: human-associated habitat; feature: feces | place: USA | collected 1985/1987 | reverse complement strand
AGGTACAATCGGAATTGCAGATGCAGACGAGGTTGATCTCTCAAATCTTCAAAGACAGATTATCCACTCAACACAGGATATCGGCAAGCCGAAGGTTGAGTCGGCAAAGGAAACAATGGAGGCTATCAACCCCGATGTTACCGTAAAGACATACCACACATTTGTTACAAGTGAAAACATACTTGACCTTGTAAAGGAGTATGACTTCATCATTGACGGTACGGATAACTTTCCGGCAAAGTTTCTTATCAACGATGCCTGTGTAATGGCTAAAAAGCCTTTCTCACACGCCGGAATCATCAGATTTAAAGGTCAGCTTATGACCTATGTGCCGGGTGAAGGTCCTTGTTACCGTTGTGTATTCAAGAACCCTCCGCCAAAGGACGCAGTTCCAACCTGTAAGCAGGCGGGTGTTATCGGTGCAATGGGCGGTGTAATCGGCAGCCTGCAGGCAATGGAAGCAATCAAGTACATCATCGGTCAGGGCGAGTTGCTCACGGGCTATCTTCTTACATATGACGCACTCAAAATGGAATTTCGCAAGGTAAAACTTCCGAGTGACACACACAATTGTGCAGTCTGCGGTGACCACCCGACAATCACAGAGCTTATCGACTACGAACAGGCAGAATGTGACGGTGTTCATTTATGATAAAACTTACAAAAAGTGACTTTAAAAAAATACTTGCTCACGCTGTAAAGGAGCTTCCCGATGAGGCTTGCGGTCTTATTGCAGGAACGGTTGAGGGCGGTGACAAGGAGATTAAAAGGGTTTATCTCCTTACAAATATCGATCACTCAAACGAACATTTTTCGCTTGATCCAAAGGAACAGCTTGAGGCAATCAAAGATATGAGAAAGAACGGATTTGTTCCTCTCGGCAACTGGCATTCACATCCCGAATCGCCGTCAAGACCGTCTGAAGAGGACAAAAGACTTGCCTTTGACAGCAAGGCAAGCTATATGATTCTTTCGCTTATGGACAGAGAAAACCCCGTTCTCAATTCATTCAAAATTACGGGAGATACAGCAGAAAAGGAAGAACTTGTTATAGAGTAAAGGAGGGAGATTATGTACGACATCGTGATTATCGGCAGCGGTCCCGCAGGACTTTCAGCCGCAATTTATGCACAGCGTGAAAACCTTAAAGCGGTTGTGGTTGAAAAAGAATTTATGGGTACGGGACAGATTGCCGAGAGCGAGAGAGTAGATAATTACCCCGGACTTTACGGTGAAACGGGCTTTGACCTCGGAGAAAAGTTCAGAACTCACGCCGAAAAACTCGGTGCTGAATTTGTTGAGGGAGAGGTTACCGAGGTTGAAAGAGTTAACGGTAACTTCTCCGTAAACATTGACGGCGGTGACACTGCTTTGGGTGACGCACTTCTGCTTTCAAAATTCTGCAAAAAGGTTTATCTCGTTCACAGAAGGGATTCCTTCAGAGCAGGCAGAGCATTGCAGAACAGGGTGTTTGCCACGGAAAATATTGAAGCTCTTACAAATGCAACGGTATCTGAAATTAACGGAGATACAAAGGTGACTTCGGTCACACTTTTACAAAACGGAGAAGAAAAACAGCTTGATTGCAACGGTGTTTTCGTTGCAGTCGGAAGTGTTCCCGATACAAAACCTCTTGCAAATCTTGTCAAAACCGACAAGGACGGTTACATTATTGCCGATGAAAGCGGAAAAACCTCCGCAGACGGTATTTTTGCAGGCGGTGACATCAGAACAAAAGCACTTCGTCAGGTCGTTACAGCCGTTTCGGACGGTGCAAACTGTGTGATTTCGGCAGAAAAATATCTTGACGAAAAACAATAACGGCAAGGGAGTGAAATCCTATGAAAACAGAAAAAATAAGCACCGATGTCCTCATTATAGGCGGCGGAACGGCAGGCTGTTATGCGGCTTTGACCATTTTCGAAAATTCGGACAAAAAGGTTCTTATCTGTGAAAAAGCACACATCAAAAGAAGCGGTTGTCTTGCCGCAGGTGTAAACGCTCTTAACGCATACATTGTTGAGGGCAAAAAACCGCAGGACTATGTTGACTACGCTAAAAAGGACGCTGACGGGATTGTCAGAGAGGATTTGCTCCTTACCATGTCCGAAAAGCTCAACGAAGTAACCGACAGGCTTGAAAAACTCGGTCTTGTAATTTTAAAGGACGAGAACGGAAAGTATGTTACACGAGGCAACCGAAACCTTAAAATCAACGGTGAAAACATAAAGCCGATTCTTGCGGACGCAGTCGAAAAGGCAAAGAATGTAACGGTTCTCAACCGTGTTAATATTTTTGATTACTCGGTAAAGGACAACAAAATCAACGGTGCATTCGGATTCGGCATTGAAAGCGGAATTTTCTACACAATCGAAGCAAAGGCTGTCATAATTGCCACAGGCGGTGCGGCAGGACTTTACAAGCCGAACAACCCCGGATTTTCCCGTCACAAGATGTGGTATCCGCCCTTTAACACAGGTGCAGGCTACGCAATGGGAATCAGAGCCGGTGCAGAGATGACAACCTTTGAAATGCGTTTTATCGCACTCAGATGCAAGGACACAATCGCTCCCACGGGAACTCTTGCACAGGGTGTAGGTGCAAAGCAGATTAATTCACTCGGCGAGGTTTATGAAACAAAGTACGGACTTACAACTTCCGAAAGAGTTTACGGTACGGTAAATGAAAATCAGGAGGGCAGAGGTCCCTGCTACCTCAGAACAGAGGGAATCACAGCCGAGCAGGACGAATCACTTTTAAAAGCCTATCTCAATATGGCGCCTTCGCAGACAATCAAGTGGATTGAAAGCGGAAGAAATCCTTCACGGCAGAATGTTGAAATTGAGGGAACAGAGCCGTACATCGTAGGCGGTCACACGGCAAGCGGTTACTGGGTTGACACAGACCGTGCAACCACAATTGAAGGACTTTTTGCAGGCGGTGATGTTGCAGGCGGTTGTCCGCAGAAGTATGTTACGGGTGCTCTTGCAGAGGGTGAAATTGCAGGGCTTTCGGCAGTTAAGTACATTGACAGCAAAGAAAGCTTTGAGAAAATCAGCGATGAAGATACAAATTATCACCTCATAGAAACCGAGAAATATCTCACAGACCGCCATTCACTCTACACCACGGAACAGCTTGAAGAGGCAATGCAGACGGTTATGGACAGCTACGCAGGCGGTATAAAAACAAACTACCGTTTCAACGAAAAACAGCTTGACATTGCCGACTGCAAAATCAGACAGCTTGAAACGCTCACAGATGACCTATACGCAGAAGATTTTCAGGAGCTTATGTATATCTGCGAGCTTAAAGAAAGGCTTACGGTCTGCAAAAGCGTAATTGCTCACCTCAGAGCGAGAAAGGAAACACGCTGGCACAGCTTTGCCGAAAACCTTGACTATCCCGAAAAGGACGACAGGAACTTTAACAAGTATGTTAATTCCCGTCTTGAAAACGGCGAGATAAAAATTATTATTCGTGACCTTGTAACGGGAGGTGAAAAGTATGAGCATAGTAATTGACAAGTCCAAGTGCATAGGCTGCAAAAGGTGTCGCAATGTCTGCCCCGGAAGTCTTATCAAGACTGACGAAAACGGCAAAGCGTATATCAAATATCCCAAGGATTGCTGGGGCTGCACCTCCTGCATAAAAGAATGTCCCGCATATGCAATCAGCTTTTTCCTCGGTTCCGATATTGGCGGTATGGGCAGTAAGGTTCACACCGAAAAGAACGGAGATATCCTCTCGTGGTTAATTGAAAAACCGCATGGTGAGGTCATTAAGATTGATATAAATCAAAAAGAATCAAACAAATACTAAGGAAACACTTTGTAAGTATTTCCGTGAAAAGGAGATAAGGTATGAGTCAGCTTTCACATTTAGATGAGCTTGAAGCAGAAGCTATATACATAATCAGAGAAGTTGCGGCAGAGTGCGAAAAGCCTGTTATGCTCTACTCAATAGGCAAGGACAGCTCGGTTATGCTCCACCTTGCAATGAAGGCGTTTTATCCCGAAAAACCGCCGTTCCCGTTCCTCCACATTGACACAACATGGAAGTTCAAGGATATGATAAAATTCCGTGATGACACAGCAAAAAAGCTCGGAATTGAAATGCTCGTTTACACCAATGAAGAAGGTGTTAAAAAAGGCATCAACCCGTTTGATCACGGTGCGGCTTACACAGATATTATGAAAACACAGGCTCTCAAACAGGCACTCAACAAATACGGCTTTACTGCGGCATTCGGCGGCGGCAGACGAGATGAGGAAAAGTCAAGAGCCAAGGAAAAAATTTTCTCTTTCAGAAATAAAGCACAGGCATGGGATCCTAAGAACCAGCGCCCAGAGATGTGGAAGCTTTACAACACAAAAATCAATAAGGGCGAAAGCATTCGTGTGTTCCCAATTTCCAACTGGACAGAAAAGGACATATGGCAGTACATTCAGAGAGAAAAAATTGACATCGTTCCGCTTTACTTTGCGGCAAAAAGACCTGTTGTTTACCGTGACGGCAACATTATTATGGTTGATGACGATCGTTTTCCGCTCAAAGAGGGCGAAGTACCCGAATTGAAATCGGTTCGTTTCAGAACACTTGGCTGTTATCCTCTTACAGGCGGCATAGAGTCAACTGCAACAACTCTTGATGAAATTATTGACGAAACCCTCAGCTCCGTTTCTTCGGAGCGTACCTCCAGAGTAATCGACAACGAGGCACAGGGCAGTATGGAACGCAGAAAAAGGGAGGGTTACTTCTGATGAAAGGTTTACTTAAATTTATTACCTGCGGCAGTGTTGATGATGGTAAATCAACACTCATAGGTCACATACTTTATGACGCAAAGCTTATTTATGCCGATCAGGAAAAGGCTCTTGAGCTTGACAGTAAGGTCGGCAGTCGCAGCGGTGACATTGACTATTCGCTTTTGCTTGACGGTCTTATGGCTGAGCGTGAGCAGGGCATCACAATTGATGTTGCTTATCGCTACTTCACAACCGACAACCGCAGTTTTATCGTTGCCGACACACCAGGTCACGAGGAATATACAAGAAACATGGCTGTAGGCGCATCCTTTGCAGACCTCGCAGTTATCCTCATTGACGCATCACAGGGTGTTCTTGTTCAGACAAGACGGCACGCAAGAATCTGTAAGCTTATGGGTATAAGACATTTTGTCTTTGCCGTTAATAAGATGGATTTGGTAAAGTACAGCAAGTCACGCTTTGACGAAATCGTAAAGCAGATTGAAGAACTTAAAAACGAGCTTTTACTTGACGATATCTACATCATTCCGCTTTCCGCAACAGAGGGCGACAATGTTACCGTAAAGTCCGAAAACATTCCGTGGTACAACGGTGTTCCGCTTCTTCAGTATCTCGAAACTGTTGATGTTGATTCCTCGGAGGAGGAAGAAGGATTCTATCTTCCTGTTCAGAGAGTTTGCCGTCCCGACCACACATTCAGAGGCTTTCAGGGACAGATTGAGTCGGGCAGTATCAGCATAGGCGATGAAATCGTAACACTCCCGAGCAATGAAAAGGCTCATGTAAAGCAGATTCTTATGACAGATAAGGATGTTAAAACTGCTTTCAAGGGACAGCCCGTTACAATCACACTTGACAAGGAAGTTGATGTATCCCGTGGCTGTGTAATAACAAAGGACACAAATCTTGCGTCCTATCAGGAGCTTACAGCGTCAATTCTCTGGATGGATGACGAACAGCTTACAGCCGGCAAGGATTATCTTGTAAAGCTCGGCACAAAGACTATTTCGGGTATCGTTTCCAAAATCAAGTACGCTGTTGATGTGAACACAGGCGAGCATATTCCTGCCGATTCACTCACAAAGAACGGAATCGCAGTCTGCACAATTCTGCTTGCAGAGCCGATTGCGGTTGACCTTTTCTCAAAGCATAAAACACTCGGTGAGCTTATTTTGATTGACCGTGTGTCAAATATGACATCAGCCTGCGGTGTTGTTGATTTGGTTGAAGAAAAAGCCGATGATGCAAAAAAGGCGTCATTCGTACTCGGCTCACTTGAGGCAAGAGGTGACATTTTTGAAGAGTTTTTCTATGACACTTCAAGCCTTAATGTTCTCAAATATCAGCCTGTTAAGGAAACCTATACAAAGGGGGACACAATCCCTGTTGAGGGCGAAAGCTATAAGTATCCCGACAGCTTTGATATTATAGTTCTTCGTGACAGCGTTGCCGTAAAGGTTCGTGACCGCAAGATTACCGATATCGTTCCGACATCGGAGTACAGCTACGGCGATGTTCCTGTTGTAAATGGCAGAGGCTTCGAGGTTCTTGCTGACAGCAACGAAAAAATTCAGCAGTTTCTTTCCGAGTATTCAAATCTTAAAAGCATCAACGATGCAGATTTCTTTGCAAAGTGGGTTAAGTTCGATACCTACAGAAAAATTGCAATTCAAAACAGATAACAGGTTTATTCATTTTAACTCATTCGCAGAGGGCATTGTCATTTGGCAATGTCCTTTGTGATTTTATGACTTTCTTGCCGAAAAACTGACCTTGCTGCCAAATTGTTGCATTTATAATTTTTATTCTGTATAGTGTACTCAACAAATAAATTTTAAGGAGTGCTTACAAATGAGCAAAACAGCGGCAGTATTGATCACATTTTTCCTCGGTGAACTCGGTGTCCACAGATTTATGACAGGCAAAATCGGAACAGGTGTCATCTGGCTTTTGACCTGCGGTGTTTTCGGTATCGGTTGGCTTGTTGATTTTATTATGGTTCTTACAGGCAAATTTACGGACAAAAACGGAAATGTCTGGGGTGCTAACTAATCTGAAAGGAAGTTACTATGGCATTCGGAATTAAAACCAAAAACATTAAGACACAAAATTCTTATACGATTGAGAGCTTTTTTGATGCAATCAAAGACAAAGAGTTTACGGCAGGAACTCCGTCACTTACAAAGCATGGAATGGCTACCGTAATAACATTTCCAGCTCTCGACAGTCAGAATCAGGTGTGGATTATGAAAAGCGGTTTCGGCAAGGAAACGCAAAAATTTTCAATTCAAAAGTCCACTCAGGCGGGTATGGACAATGTAGCCAAAAATGCGGCATTGGATTCAATCACAGGCGGGCTTTTCAGCGTTGGCGGAATGATCAGCGAAAACACAAAAAAGTGTGAAAAACTTGTTGATGCAACCGCAAAAGAACTTTCAGAAATGAATCTGTAACCAAAGTCGGCACGATTTTAGTGCCGATTTTTTCTTGCCAAAAACTGCTTTTAACGGTACAATTAGGTTGGGTGAGATTATGTTTTTTTACGATTATTACAATTCTCCGATTGGCAATATAACTATGGCATCTGACGGTGAGAGCCTTTGCGGTTTGTGGTTTGATGGACAAAAGTACTTTGCGTCAACCGTAAAAGGTGAAACTGAGGATAAAACCCTGCCTGTTTTTGAACAGACAAAAAAGTGGCTTGACATATATTTTTCGGGCAACGAACCCGATTTTACGCCCAAACTTTCGCTTGACGGCTCAGAATTTAGCAAGGCTGTGTGGGATATTCTCCTGACAATTCCCTACGGCTCAGTTATGACCTATGGTGAAATTGCTAAAATTTTGGCAAAACAGCGTGGCGTTTCGAGAATGTCTGCACAGGCGGTCGGTGGTGCTGTGGGTCACAATCCGATTTCGATAATCGTGCCGTGTCACCGTGTTGTAGGGACAAACGGAAACCTTACGGGTTATGCGGGCGGCATAGACAAAAAAATCAGCCTTCTCAAAATTGAAAAGACTGATGTTAATAAGCTTATTCAAAAATTCCCGAAAAGAATTAACTAAAATTATTAATTACCCAACCCGTGGTTATTGCAAGTCTGTCATCCGACAGGCTTGTTTCAATTTTACCGCCGTTTTTTTCGGCAAGATTTTTCAAAGTTTTATACGCAAAGCTGTGGTACAGAACATTGTTCTGTGCCTTTTTTATTTCATTTTCAATCGGAAAGCTTATGCAGCAAAAGAGAAATCCGGCCCTTGTTTCTGCTTTTAAGGCGATAATTTGTTTTCCGTCACCGCAAAATTCCTTTACATTTTCAAACGCAATGTCAATCATATTGTTAAACAAAACGCAGATTTCAAGGTTGTCGGCAGGCACATTTGAAAGAGAACCCTCAAATGTGATTTTAATATTTTCATCTGCATTTTTTTGCTTATCGCTTAAAATCGCATCGGTCAGATCATTGCCCGTGTTGTACAAAATCTGAAATGAGCTTATAATCTCGCTGTCATATTTTTGCAGGAGAGGAAGAACCTCATCATATTTCCGACTGTTGATAAGCGATTTTAATCCGATAGAAAGATCGTTATAATCATGCCTGATTTTTCTCAGTTCATATCCCGAAGTCGTAATGCTCTTGTAATAATTAATCTGTGCGTTGAGCTGTCTTTCGTAGATATCGTTTTCGTGCATATATTGGCTCTTTTTAATCTGATTGTACAAAAGAATAGGTATTGAAAACGAGAATACAATCGACACAATCATTGTCAAAATTTTAAGTGTAGCCGTTCTGTAATCCGATGACGGAATTATGTAATATGCCCCGAAGGTCGCCATACTACCGCCGATATAGAGGAAAATCAAAATCATAATTATTGTAGGTTTGGTAATTGACTCAACCACAAGCTTGGTCTTGATTTTCAGAGGACTTGACAGCAGTACAAATATTCCCAAAACAATAAGATTTGAAATAAGTTCAAAGACGGTAGAACTTTGAATGGTTAATTTTATATGTAAAATTGAACATAATAATTGATATATGGTATAGATAAAAAATGTTAATCCCGAAAAGAACAGAGAAGAGAATATCAACATCATCTTTTTGTTGTATCCCAGTGAAATCGGAAGAAATGTCAATGCAACAAAATGCAAAACCGGCAGAATTACATACCGTTGGTCGCTTTTTATAAAGCAGGCAAACGATGCCGTTGAAATTATAAAAATCAATGACAGGACAAAATACAGTTTGTACTTGGTAATAGAGAATATTTTTGAAGTAAAATAGAAAATTGCCACAAGCCCTATTATAAGCTCCGCATAGCTGTAAAATAGCATTAAATTATAACCTCACATAATTTTTTTTAAGAAAATTCATATATGATGTCTGAAACGACTTTTGATAATTTTTGCTGAGAAAAGCCGATTCTCCGTTGCTCAGATACACTGTATCGGAAGAATACGATTTTATATAGTGAAGATTTACCACAAAAGCACGGTGGGTTTTCACAAAACAGTATGCAGGCAACAGCTTTGTAACCCCTGCAAGTGTTTTTGAACAGTGCATAATCTTATCGCTTAAATGAATGTTTGAATACTTTCCGTCGGCTTCAATATAACATATTTCGTTGGAGTTTATTTTTTTTAATTCTTTATTTTGAATGATGGTTATCGGATAATTTGCATCTACAATTTTTATATAATCGTCAATTGCCTTGAAAAATTTTGATTTGTCAATCGGCTTTAAAAGAAACCTGAATGTGTTCACTTCAAATGCGTCAATCATAAAATTCGGATAGGATGTAAGAAAAATTATGGAAGAAAGCACATTTCGCTTTCTCAGCTCTTTTGCAACGGTCAGTCCGTTTGTACTGCCAAGCTGATAATCAAGCACAATTATGTCGTAGTTTTTTTCGGAATTTAAAAGTTCTTCTCCGCTTTCAAATTCATCAATATCAATAGTTATACGATTATCCTTTGCATATTCCAAAAGCAGTTTTTTAATTTCTTCGGTTATATATTTATCATCGTCACATAAAGCCGCAAACACATCTTCACCCTCTTACTCCAAAAATAGAATATCTTGCTCCAGACTGTATTTATTTTGCTCTTTCTATCTGCTATTGTGAATTTAACAACAGAATAAAGGGGGAGCAAAAAGTGTTTGGTACTATCTTCAGATGGATCTTCGGTTGGCTCTAATGCTCAAAAATAAAAGGCAATCATTAGATTGCTTTTTATTTAGAAAAAAAGTTTACTCCCCAAAAACTCCCTTTTACTCCCATTGTGTAATAAATTATAATATTTGTAACTTATGTTGTCAACACGGATTCCGTGGCAAATAAAAAATTTTGACAGATTTTCTTATGATTTATTAACCGCAAAAACTCTTTACTCCTTAAAACAATGATTTTACTCCAATTGGTATTGAAATTAGTACAAGATTTGTTAAAATAACTATGTCATATTGTGACGAATTTTGTAGTTGCAAAATGACACAATAAACTGCAGTTTAAAATCAATTAAGAATAAGGGGTAAATTAAGTGAAAAAAATCAAAAATTTATTAAAGAAAACAGTTGTTCCAGCCTTTTTAGTTGTATTTTGTATGACTTTTATGGCAGTTCCAGTATATGCTGCGAGTGATTCGTACACATCGACTTTGTCTTTTCAAGGTGAATATGGAGGTAAATCCAGACAATATAATCACCAAAACATAATGTACGCTGCAGGTGTTGAAAGTTATATCGGTGGCAAAAAAATAGCATATAATTCATCTGTTAGTAAAAAGTTTAGTAAACAATATCGAGTGGAACTGTATAGAAAAACTGGTTGGTTTACAAAAGATAAAATTGGTAGTGTTAATTTAAGCAGATATAGTTACGGTAGTGCTAAATGGACTAATGTTGGTAAAGGTGAGTATTATTTTTACTTTGTGAAAGCAAGGGATGGTGTATCAGTTAGGTCAAGCAAAGTAATTATGAAAGGATATTGATTTATGATAACTCAAGAACTTGCCATAATGTTTGGAATCATAGCAATAATTTTTGCTGCTGTAATCTGCATTTTGTTAAAAAAAGGTGTTAAAAAGACGGCTTTGGTTTGTATCTTCATAGCTTACATAACAGCCGTTGTGTGCATAGTTTTCTTCCCAATACCGTATGCCAGTGACCCGATTGAATATTTAAACGGCTATACTTGGTACAACTTTGTTCCGTTTGCAATGATTACGGAAGCTTTAAGTAACGGATTTGGTGAAACGGCATTTTTACAGATTTTCGGCAATATATTCTTATCTGTTCCGTTCGGATTTTTTGTTATGATGTGGATGAAAAAGCCTAAGCTTTGGAAGATGTTTGTTTTTGCATTTGCTTTTACTGTTACGATTGAAATTACACAAATGTTCCTCGGTTTTGCAATCCACAGTATGTACCGCAATGTTGACATTGATGATGTAATACTAAATGCAACGGGTGCGTTTATCGGTTTCGGTATTTATAAGATTTTACCGAAGTCATTTAAGAAAATGCTCACCGCATAATTAAATACATAACTACGGCTCTGTTTTGTTTGGACAGAGCCGATATTTTTTGCTGATTTTATTCTAAAAACCCTTTCACTCCCCAAAAACGCTCTTTTACTCCAAGGTATATTTATTTTCGACTTTGAATATTTAAAATGTAGACAGAGATTATTATTGAAATCTTGTTTATCAATTTGACAGTAAGTGCATAATTTGACAAGCATTTAACTTTACCGTCCTTGTTCTGTTTTTGCAGAGCAGGGGCGGTGCTTTTTATGCTTGCCGTTATTATAGAATATAAAAACAGCGGACAATCCATTGATTCGGAATGTCCGCTGTTTTGCCTTTTATTATGACTTAATGTTGTATTATTAATCGAAGAAACCAAGACCTCTTAATGCGTTGATGAATCGTTTCATATAGTCAAGCGAGGTAACGGGCCACACAAATCCCATTCTGTAAAGAACCTGCATTGTATATGTGTTGCTCTTGCCGACTATAAATGTCTTTTGACCGTGAGCCATGTTCTGATATGCAATCATACTTGAAAGAATCTTTGCTTTTTCGGGATCCTGCTCGGCTCTGTCAAGTGCAATCATATATTCCTCATATTCTGCACCTTCTGAGTGAAGTCCGATTTTGTTCATCTCGGTGTAGAGGTCGCCCATAATGAGAGTATGGTTGTTGAACGGGTGGAACACGGTGCAATCCTTCGGAGCCTGTGCAAGCAGAAGAATTGCCTTTGCCACAAAATCAATCGGAGAAAGTTCAAACGGCATTTCCATTGCTTCATACGGATATTTGCCGATAAGGAGTGTAGATTTGAGTCTGCCCATAAATGTGTTGGTGGTGAAATTAATCTGATATTCACCGTCGCTGTTTCTTGCGGCGAGTGTGCCTACACGCATAATCTTTGCGTTGAGGCCCTTTGAAACCTCTTCAAGAATTGCTCTTTCAGCAAGGAACTTTGACAGGGTGTACTTTGAACCCTCATGCTGACCAAAGTAAAGTTGATTTTCTTTGAGCTTGTCAACAGAACCTTGTTCACCTACAAACATACCGCCTACGCTCATTGTTGACACATGAACAAGTCTTGCATTAGCCTTTTTGCAGAAGTCAAGTACATTGAGAGTACCGTAAAGGTTTACATCTTCAATGTCTGTACCCTTTGAAAAGTGCTTAACATTTGCGGCACAGTTGATGACCGTGTTAATGTCCTTGTCAATAAATTTATCGAATGATTCACGGTTTGTAACATCACCGCTGATAACGGTAACTCTGTCGGGATATCTTTCTTTCAGACTTTCTTCAAAGTAGTAATAGTAGATTGAGTTCATTCTGTTTTCGGCAGGATTATTGTTCTTGTCACGAATCATGCAGTAAACCTTGCCGTTATACTTGTGAAGAAGTTCGTAGAGAATGTGTACTCCGAGGAAGCCGGCAGAGCCTGTCAGAAGAACATTGCCGAGTTTTTGAAGCTCACCGTTTTTGAATGTATCAATATTATTCTTTTCAAGAACTTTGTTGATGTTTGTATAATCGTAGTCCGAAAGATTTTCAAGGTCGTCTTCGGATGAATTATCCTTGCTCACAAATTTTGCAAGAGTCTGCGGAGTAGGATTTGCAAAAATGTCGCTGTATGCAACCTCAATGTTTTTCTTTGATGCGGAGATTACAATTCTTGTTGCTGTAAGCGATGTTCCGCCGAGGTCAAAGAAGTTATCGTCTGCAAAAACATTGTCAAGTTCAAGAATTTCTGCAAAGATGTCGCAGAATGTTTTTTCAAGTTCATTCTTCGGCAACCGACCTCTTTCGGATTTGTTACTCTTAGGTTCGGGAAGAACCTTTGTGTTGACCTTGCCGTTTGGTGTGAGAGGCATTTTGTCAAGCTGAACATATGCGCTCGGAATCATATAATCCGTGAGAGATTTTGCAAGCTCAGACTTAATTTCATCGGGATCAAGCTGTCTGTCGGCTGTATAGTAAACGCAGATTGCGTCAGCCTTGCCGACCTTTCTAATGAGAGCAATTCCGCTCTTGATTCCGTCAACTGCGGTCAGGCACTTTTCAATTTCGCCGAGTTCAATTCTTAATCCTCTCAGCTTAACCTGATTGTCTGTTCTGCCGAGAATAATAACATCACCGTTCGTTGTCCATTTTGCATAGTCGCCCGAGCGGTAGGTGCGTTCACCGTTAAATTCGATGAATGCCTTTGCAGTTTGTTCGGGAAGTTTATTATAGCCGAGTGCAACACCGCATCCCTGAATGAGAAGCTCACCCACAACTCCGATTGGAAGGAGATTGTTGTCTGAGTCAACGATATATTCCGTGTAGTTGCGTAACGGCCTGCCGATTGAAATTTCGTCTGCATTCGTAAGATTTTTTGCGTTTGAAGAAACCGTGATTTCAGTCGGACCGTAGGTGTTGATTATTGTTGCGTTCGTCTTTTCACGCAGTACCCTTAATAGCTTGTCGGGATATTTTTCACCGCCCGAGAGAATAACCTTGCAGTTTGCCATTGCTTCTGCAAATTCGTCAAGCTCCATATATTGCAAAAGTCTTGACGGTGTAGAGTTGAACGCATCAACATTGTTTTCTTTAAAGAATTCTGCAAGTAAAATCGGGTTTACCGTCTGTTCTTCACTTGCAAAAACGAGGGTAAGACCGTTGCAGAGCGACAGCATGGTTTCCTTTAGCGACATATCAAAGCTGATTGTAGTTACAGAGCCGTATGCGTGACAGTTGTCAACAACCTCTTTAACCTGAATGTTTGAGTCGCTGTATGCAAGGTAGTTTGCAATGCCGATGTGGCGGAGCATAACGCCCTTTGGCTTGCCTGTTGAACCTGAGGTGTAGATGAGGTACGCAAGGTCGTCAGGCTGTACATCAACATTCGGGTCTTCATCATTGTTGCCCGAAAGAAGTTTTGAAACATCAACCGTGCGGTCATATTTATTGAGCAGTTCGCCCTCGGTAATTACAAAGTCTGCGTCACTGTCCTCAATAATACTGTCGATTCGCTCCTTCGGATAGTCGGGACATGACGGAATAAACGCACCGCCGGCCTTGAGAATACCGAGAAGCGATATGAAGAATTTTGAGGTTCTTTCAAGCAGAATAAGAACCTTTCCGCCCTTTTCAAGACCTTTTTCAATGAGTGAGTTTGCCGTGATATTTGCAAGACGGTCAAGCTCTTTATAGGTCAGTTTGCCGTCACAAGCCGAAAGAGCAATTCTGTCGGGAGTTTTTGCAACCTGTTCTTCAAACATTTTGTGAAGAAGTTTTGTCTTAACGGGAGCAATTTCTGTTGACTTAAAGCTTTCAAGCTGTGCAATTGCGGCGTTGTCAAGGAGTGAAACCTTTCTGATTTTGCCGTTTGGATTTTCTATAATATGTTCAACAGCGCAGAGAACGGATTTTGCAAGCGTTCTCATAAGTTCACCGCTGTAAAGTGCGTCATTGTACTGAACCACAACGCTCGGCTTGCCCTTGTAATCCTCAATGTGAATGGCTGTTTTGAACTTTGCAGTATTCATTTCAAGGTAATCACGGACAACGGCTTTGCCGTCAATTTCAAGGTTATCAACAACACCAAGCTGATATTCGTACATAATGTGCGGTGCATAGCCGTATTTTGCACAAAGCTGTGCATAGGGGTAAATTTCATTTTCAATTGAATCCGTGAAAACAGCCTTGCTTTTTTCAACAAATTCAAGTGAGGTGATGTCCTCAATTTCAATGCCGAGTGCAAGAGTTTTTACAAACATACCAAAGCAGTTTGTAAGCCGCATATCGCTTCTGCCGTTGCTGATTGTGCTGATGTAAACATTTCTGCTGTTCACAAATCTTGAAACAGCGTAGAATGTGCCGGCAAGGAAAAGGTGGGCCGGAGTGATTCCGTGCTGTGAACAGAAGTTTTCAACCCTTGCCATATCAACGGGGACTGCCTGAGATGCAAGAGCACCGTCCTCTGCATGACCTCTGAGGTCAGCCGTGATTTCGCTTGCAGATTCAAAATTTTTCATCATATTGTCGAAGAATTTTTCAGCATTTCTAAATTCATCACTGTTTTCAGCCTTAATTTCATTCTCTGCATAATCAAAATATGTGTAGCTTTCAGGCTCAATATTACCGCCCTCGTACAGCGTTTTAAGCTGTTCAAAGAAGAGTGCAACGGACGCACCGTCAAAGATAAGGTGGTGGAAATCCGAAAGCAGATATACCGCCTTTTCGGTTTCTGCAACCGAGATTCTGAACAGCGGTGCTTTCATAAGATTGTGCGGTTTTACAAAATCCTTTTTGTAGGCTTCAAGCTGTTCTTCCGTAAGCTTTTCAACGGGAACATTCGGTTTTGCGGAGTCAACATATGCCTGCTCAATATCATCGTTTTCAAGTGAAAGGTGAGTCATAATATATGGGTGAGCCTTGATTACCTTTACAACGCAGTCGGCAAGCTTTTGTGCATCGACTGATTTTGAAAATGTGAGAATTGACGGAATATTGTAAAGTGTGCTGTACGGATTTTTCATACAGTCAATATACACGCCGAGCTGAGTTTTTGAAAGGGGATAGAGAGCCTTGTGTTCTTTCTTTTCTTCTTTTTTGACAGTTTGTGGATTTGCCGTACCGCTGAACATAAACTCCTGAAGTTCGTCCTCAATCGAAAGAACCGAACAGCCCTTCATCATCTTTTTAACCTGTGCCTCAAAGCCGAATGCCTTGTTGAGCTCAACTGCAAGCTTGATAACCGAAAGCGAGGTCATACCTGCGTTGATGAGATTTTCGGAAATATCAAAATCGCTGTGTCCGATAATCTTTTCGATAATTGCGGAAATTTTCTTTTCAAGGAATGTCAGTTCCCTCGGAGCGGAATTTTTCTTTTTTGAAGATTCTGCCTTGATTTCGGGAAGCCTGCGCTTGTCAACCTTGCCGTTTACATTGAGCGGAATTTTGTCAATCTGCATCGTAGCGGCGGGTACCATATACGGCGGCTTGTGTTCAAGAATAAATTCGTTGAGCTTTTGAATGTCAATTTTTCTGTCGGCAACAATGTATGCGTTAATGCATTGTCCGCCGCCATCAAGCTTTCTTGCGATTACAGCTGTGTTTGTAATGCCGTCATATTTGCGGATAATCTTGTCAAC
>OHHR01000840.1_pt1 | contig 16478 bp, 16 predicted proteins | sample 1568021 | NCBI WGS metagenome assembly OHHR01 (sample SAMEA3879560, study PRJEB24766) | human gut metagenome | biome: human-associated habitat; feature: feces | place: USA | collected 1985/1987 | reverse complement strand
GGGGCTGTCAACGGTGGGCGAAGCCCATTTACTTGCCGTTGACTGGCTCGGCTGGGTTTGCTATAAATTGCACTCACTATGGATTAACAGAACGCCTAAAAATAATCCATGTACTTATGAAGTAACAAATCAATAAAATTGCCAAAATCCCCATTGTTGCCCCTATTTGTAACATCAATGCACCAAACCCGATATAGGCTGAAATTTCTGCTGATATGGTTTGGATAAAGTAAGCTATTACAACAGCAGCTACAATGATTGCTGTGATAATTGGAAGCCCAAACCAAACACTTAATTGTTGCAAGATAAGTTTTCCGATATGCTTTTCTTCCACCCCCAATTTTCGGAGTACAGAGAAACGATACTTATATTGTCCTGCGTCTAAAAGCTGTTGCAGGGAAAGTACCGTAAGACATATAACCATCAGTACGACAGCACCATAAATCATTGCAGTCTGTAAAATAAAGTTATTTGCTATGGAACTATTGATTTGCAGTGTGCTAAAACGCACGCCATAAATAGCCCCGGTTTCTGCCTGCTCGGGATATTTCTCTGTAAAAAGTTTTTCCAGTTTCCTTGCATTTTCATAGGAGATATTTTCCGTTGTTGTAATATATCGGTTTTTTATTACTGGCAACAGCTTTTCACAAATATTGTCTGGAAGTACATACAATACATTTGTATAGGAATTGTACGCTGTTTCTCCAATCGGATCCTCATAATAGGACTGCCCGGAAAGAGTCAATTCTCCTGCGTCTGTCATAATGCTGGTGTGTTCTTTCAAAAAGCTATCCCGTTCTTCCTCGGTGGCGATTGCTTTCCATTGTGTTGTAAATTCATCTTCCTCCAGAGAAATCTGTTCGTAACCCAGCATTTCCCGTATAGTGTTATAATCACTCAAAGAAATTGCTACAATCGGAAAATCATATTTCTGTCTGTTGTGAAAATCATCTTTCTCTGGCAGATATAGATTGAACGTGCAATCATAAACTGTATCTATTTTGTGTTCTGTCAGAAACTCAGTAATAATTTCATAACTGTCTTGCGGCAGATTTTCTTCTTCATATACGTCATTATATCTTGAATATACCTGCACATCATACATAGAGCGCATATCCAAATAACCTGAAGCCCAGCCCGTCAAAATAGGGGCGGCAATAAACATGAAGATTGCAAGGACAAGGGTTATACAAATCAGCGTCATTGTTTTGCTGGTTGTATTTAGTTTTGATATAATTTGCCCGAAAAAGAACAGGTTTTCTCCCTTGTATCTATGTTCCGGCGATTTTACTTTCCATGCTACAATCAAACCACTGGTAAGATAAATGAAGGCACAAATGAAGAAAAGTAAGTCAATCACAACAAAAAGCAGATATTGATTGAGCGTTCCACCACCTAAAGACAGATAATATTTATTTGTTAATGCTGCAACGCTGGCTGCTGTAAAAGCATTCAATACAGAACACATCAGCAAACCAGCAATGAAACATTCTCTTTTTTTCTTTCTAATTATGCAAAATATCGACCACAGCAAAGTAAGCAGCGGAAAAAGAATATTTCCCCAAAACATAAGCTGCACCGGAAACGCAAAGCGGGTGTCATAATAAAACCAGACCTTTTGTATTCCTGTAATCAATCCCCATACGGTAAATACTTCAAAGAGGACTACTACAACAGAAATGAAGCGGCTCTTTTTTAGCTCTGGTTCGTTCTCTTTCTCTGCGGAAAGCATATCAATAATTTTTGTTTTCTGAATGGTACGGGTATTGAAAATTCCTACCACAAAAAAACTTGCCACAAAAAATACCACTGTCAACAAAACGGTATCCGGGAATAATGTCCATGAGATTTCATAAGGCTTTCCATAAGCAGTAAGGAGCATTGCGGTAATGAATTGAGAGCAAAATACACCGCAAAAAATACCAATCAAAATGGAAAATATACCCATAATCAGTGTTTCTGCAAAGAAAATCCTGCCAATGGTTTTTTGTTCCATTCCCATAATGGACTGGACAGCAAACTCTTTTTGCTTCCGTCTTAGCATATAATGATTGACGAACCGTATCAAAAATAACAACAGCAATGTTATCATGCATATTGCAATTTTCATTCCGTCACTTAACAGCGTAAAATCATACTCGCTGCCTATATCCGGGCTATAATAACTACTGGAAATAGACAAGAACGCATAAAACAAGGTAACACAGATTGTCATTGTGACAATGTAGACCAGATAGTCTTTTACAGACCGTTTTGCATTTCTGAAAACAAGTTTAGCATACATGGCTCTGTCCCCCTCCGATCATGGTAAGGACATTCAGAATTTTATCAAAAAAATCACTTCTGCTGTCGTTGCCCTTGCGCAGTTCCATAAAGATTTCTCCGTCTTTCAAAAAAAGAATACGGCTGGCATAGCTGGCGGTAAAAGCGTCATGGGTTACCATAAGAATTGTCGCCCTAAGCTGTTCATTGATACTTTGAATGGTAGACAGCAGCATTTGTGAGGAATGGCTGTCTAATGCTCCTGTTGGCTCATCTGCCAATAAGAGTTTCGGATTGTTGATAATTGCTCTTGCACAGGCACAACGCTGTTTTTGACCGCCCGATACCTGATAAGGATATTTGTTTAGAATATCGCTGATATTCAGCTTTCCGGCTATATCCAAAATGCGGGGTTCTACACTCCCGGCAGGGACTTTATTGATTGCTAATGCCAGTGCAATGTTTTCTGAAATTGTCAATGTATCCAGCAAATTGAAGTCTTGAAATACAAAACCTAAATTCTCTCTGCGAAAGCGGGCAATGGATTTTGGGTTGATTTCCGTTATATCTGTTCCCTCTAAAAAAATATGCCCTGCACTTACGGTATCAATCGTAGAAATACAGTTGAGCAGCGTTGTCTTTCCAGAACCGGACGCACCCATAATTCCGAGAAATTCTCCGGCTTCCACAGAAAAACTAATATCTTTAATGGCTTTGGTAATATTCCCCTCATTGCCATAATATTTCTGGATATGCTCCAGCTTCAAAATTGTATTCATCGGATAAACCTCCTTAACTGTTCCATACCCATATTGTAAATGGAGTATATCATTTTTTGTATCAAGTTTTCTTACACAGTTCTTACAAAAATGTAAGAAGTGCAGAACCTATCAGCCCTGCACTCCGATAATAAAATCATTCATTTGAAAGATAAGTGAAATCGTTGTTCCTCTGTTTTCGGAATAAGCAGTAAGTCCTATTCCCAGTTTATCACATAGACGCTTGCAAAGATATAAGCCAATTCCAGTAGAATTTTTCCCGGTTCGCCCATTCTGACCTGTAAATCCTTTTTCAAAAATACGGGGTAAATCACTTTTAGGAATACCTATCCCATTATCGCTGATAGATAGCACAATCTTGTCATTCGTTTTTGTCGCCCCAAAGTGCAAAATAGGCTGCTCTGCATGGTATTTGATTGCATTACCGATAATCTGATTTAAGATGAACCGCACCCATTTTTCATCGGTGTAAACTTTTGTTTCTATATCGTCTATCTGAATTGACATATTGCTTTGACGCAAAAGATACTTATTATCTGCGATTGCACTATGCACAACATCGCATAAATTGACTTCACGGACAGAATAGTCTTTTTCAGTGTGTTCACTTCTGGCATAGTAAAGCGCCTGTTCTGTATATTGATTGATATTCTCTAACTCTGCCAATACCTCTCTGGAAAAGGGAGAACGGTTATTCTCACACAGCAGCTTCATCGCTGTAATTGGTGTTTTTACTTCGTGTATCCATTGTTCAATGTATTCTTTATATTCCCTGCGTTCCCTCTGTACTTCGCCAATCCGTTCCAACATAGATTTTTCAGCCATTTTCATAATCTGGTAAAAAACCTGTTCATCAGCCCTTTCCGGCACTTGCATGATTTCCGGCAATAAATATCGTTCTTCTAATTGCTCCGTCATATTGAGCAATTTATTCAGATATTTTTTTCGTGAGAAATAAAATGCCAGCAAAGATAAAACAAGGACAATCGACCAGACTGCAAGAATAAACAGGACTGTTTGGATAGGATTATCGCTTGCAATCAGGAACAAAGCAAGGGCAAGCATACCCAGCAGATTGATTAAAATAACGGGGAGTTGATTTTTCAAATATTGTTTTCCACTCATAATGTATATCCTTGCCTGTGTTTTGTTTTAATGAAATCTACAAGTCCGATTGCTGCCAGTTTGTCGCGAATACGGGTAATATTGACACTTAGGGCGTTATCATCAACATAAAGCTGATTGTCCCAAAGAAAATCCACAATATCATTTCTGGAACAGATTTTTCCGGCGTTCTTAAAAAGGTAGTAGAGGATTTTCAATTCATTCTTTGTCAATTCTGCTTTCTGTCCTTTGTACTCTATCATGCTACTCTCCAAATGCAGGGTAGCTTCTCTCCACATATAAATTTCTGTTTGAGGGGAACGGTAGGCTTTCTTTAACAATGCAGCAATTTTAGCAAGAAGAATAGCGGGATTATAAGGCTTTGTGATAAACGCATCTCCACCCAGCATAATGCTGTTCAGTTCGTCCATATCTGTATTGCTGCTTGTTACAAATACAATCGGAATATCTGAAAAGGTGCGAATCCCCGAGCATATTTCAAAACCGTTATTCCCCGGAAGTTTTATATCCAGAATAACCAGATGTGGCGCAGCTTCTTTTAACTGCTCTATTGTTTGGGAAAAATCCGTAACTGCAAATACTTCATATCCATTCCCAGACAAAAGAGTTTTAAGCTGTGTTTGTATCGTAAAATCATCTTCAATGATTAGTATTTTTTCCTTCATAGAGATACCTCCCTGACACTTTATTATACTGTATCAGAGAGGTTTTCTCAATCCATATTGAAGAATAGTAACGGAATAATGGGCGGTTGTCTATCAAATTCTTGTGTGTTACTTTACCGCACATGAGCATTATCTCTTGTGCTGATAGTATCCAGATAATTCTTTTCTTTTCCATTTGCAGTCAGATACTCAGAGAAGGAATAAGGATATATATTCATGATGACAAAACGGCCGCCCAGTGTAGAAGCAATTTCGCTGCTGAGCATTTTGCTGATACATCATGTAGGATTTGCCGGTTCTTCTGATGCCGACAAAACAATAGTTTATATTTTCTTCCAGAGGATAGTGTCTAACGATTATTGGGTTGTTTAGGTAAATATCCTTCGGCTGTCTTGTAAAGCATAAAATACAGACGTAGTGAAAAAATATGGTCGATTCAATACATTTTACGGTCGATTCATGACAATCCGTCCATTTGGAAAGAAATTCGTTGTACATTAGAAACAGGTAATCATGTACAACAAATTTTTTACGTTAAAAGCAAAGGAGAAAAAAGAATGAAAAAGTTGAACAAATGGATAGCAGGATTGCTGTGTATGATGCTTGTCATAACCATGGTTGCAGGACTGGGTGTGACGGAAGTGAAGGCAGATGATGCGGTAACAACAGTAAGTTCGTGGAATGAGTTAAAAAATGCAATAAGTAAAGGTGGTAATATTCAATTAGATAAGAATATTACAGCTGGAACAGGTGATTATAGGTTTAATGTAGACAAGAACGTGACCATTGATTTGAATGGATATACGATTGACCGTAACTTAAATGAACAACAAGACAATGTATTTAGTGTGATAGCAGGTGGAACTTTAATCATAAAAGATACGAGTGAAGGACAAAATGGAAAAATTACTGGTGGATGGGCAAATGAAGACTATGCTGGAGGCATTAATGTCAGAGAAGGAACGTTAATATTAGAATCCGGCAATATTGTTGGAAATCGTAGCAATAAAACTTTTACAAAACGCGGTGGTGGAGTTGCAGTTTTTTATAATGGAACTTTCATCATGAGAGGAGGTAAGATTTCAGGAAATGAGGCAGGATACGGCGCGGGAGTGGTTGTTCTTGATAATTGCAATTTTGAAATGACTGGTGGAGAAATCACAGATAATATTTGTGATTTTGGTGAATATCAAGATCAGGAAGGAGCAGGTGTCTTTGCATACCAGGGAGCGGATGTAACAATCGGAGGAAGTGCAAATATTTACGGAAATAAAAATTCAAAAGATGAAAATAGTAACTTATATATTTATCGTTACAAAAGTAGTGAAAAAATTAATCTGAGCACGACTGTTCCACTGACAACGGGTGCTAAAATAGGTGTAGGTTATTATCAGCCATATGGAAAAAACGAGATACCACTTGCAGATTCAGGAAAACAATTCAAAGATGCATTTTTCACTGACGATGATAAAAACTATGAAATTACAACAAAAGATGGAGTAGATGGTATCTTTTATACGAAAAAAAAATCTTCGGGAGGCAGCTCCACACCATCCACGCCAACCTCTTACAAGCTAAGGGTAGGCGGAGTTGAAGTTACCAGTGCCAATACTTCCGGCACAGGATGGAGTTATGATAATCAGACAAATACACTGACCTTAGATGGATTTAATTATGAAGGTAATGGAAGCGGAATCGAAACCTCAAAAGACTTGAATATAATAATTAAAAATGAAAATAGGATAAAAAATATAAGCAGTTCTTACAGTGATAGTACAAATGGATGGAGTTGCGGAATATATGCTTTTGGAAATTTAACCATAACAGGAGATGGGACACTTGATGTAACAGGTGGAACAGCAGATACCAGTCATGGTATTAGTGTGCTAGGAAAACTGGAAATTGATAGTCAGGGTACAATTATTGCCAAAGCACAGGCAACAGCAGGTACAAGTGGCATATATGCATATGATGGTATTGTTATTAAAAATGGTAATATTACAGCATATGCTGCAGAAGCAGCTTACAGTAGCCGTGGTATTGAATGTGATGGCGATATAACGATTAGTGGAGGAACTGTGGTAGCTAAGGCAGAAAAAGGAGAGATTTCCAGCTATGGATTAGAAAGTGGTAAAAAAATAATGATATCTCCAAATGCAGTTGTCACAGCATCTGGAGTTACCGCAGCATTAAATAAAAAACCAGAAGGATATACTGGTGAGATTGGTACAACTTTCGTAAGTAATAATACCAATCCAAATCCAACACCGACACCAGAACCAACACCAGCACCAGAACCAACACCGACACCAAGTGAACCATCAACAACGCAGGGTGAATCTACAACAACATCAACACCTGCTTCGACATCAACGGCAAGCACACAGGGCAGTCAGCAGGTTATACCAACCATTATTGAAGGTGCAGGCAGCAGCTATACGCAGGGAAGTGGAAATACAATTTATTTCCGTTCCAGTGATTCATTTGCAAACTTCCAGAAAGTTATGGTAGATAATGCAGAACTCAGTGCAGACTGCTATACGGCAACAGAAGGAAGTATCATTATCACTTTGAAACCGGAGTATTTAAGCACATTGGCAGCCGGAACACACAGTATTAGTATTGTTTCTGCAAATGGAGTTGCAACAGCAGACTTTGAAGTTCAGACAGCAGATACAACAGCAGTTTCACCGAAAACCGGAGATAACGATCAGGCAGCTTTGTGGATCACACTTCTCCTTCTTTCCTGTGGAGCATTGACCGCAGTTGGAATCAGAAAAAAAGTAAGATAAGCAAAAAATTAAAGTGAAATGAACGACAACATGAGCTATAAGAAAAACCTAGTACTCATCTGTCAATCAGCATGGTGAACTCAAAGATATTATCACTCTCTTTTTCTGTCAGGTACAGAGCATCGAGATTAGTTAAACCGATTAATTTTTTGATTTTTTCATTAACGCTTTGATTCTGAGAAATATTGATATTGGTTCCATCACCTTTGTCAACAGCCCTGAAGTCACGCATAAAATTTACAAGATCATAGGAACTGAGCTTGTTTTTGAAACATTTGATTTCCAGGATTCTTAAAAGAAACAAGCTAAGGCAGCAGATTAAAAAATGCCCTGCAAGGATATTAAATTTTCCAGTAAAATCAAGGTTTTTTAGGTATCTGCGCGATTTGAGATGTATGAGGAAATTTGAAAACATCGGAACTGTATGAAACCGATTGACATGAAAAAAAGTGTATTGTATAATCAGAATCGCTCATCGGAGGGCAACTTGTTCGTTTAGAAACAATAGCTGGATAAGATGGCAGATTGAAATATCTGCTTTTCTTATCCGGCTTTTTTTGTGTGACAGGAAATTACTGCCACAACCTATCATTTTCAGGAGGAATATATGGAAACAAACACATCATTTACAGAAGGAAAAATCTTAAAACCTTTGATCTTATTTGCATTTCCTGTCTTGCTGGCGTTATTTCTGCAGGCGATGTATGGCGCGGTAGACCTGCTCATAGTGGGAAAATTTGCTTCATCCGCAGATGTATCCGCGGTTTCGACAGGTTCTCAGATCATGACTACATTAACAAATCTGATCAGCAGTTTCGCAATGGGAACCACAATTTTGCTGGGACAGCAGATCGGAAGCGGAAAAAAAGAGGAAGGCGGACGAACCGTAGGAACAGCAATTGTCATGTTTGCGGCGATCGCAGTGGTCATGTCGATCATTATGGTTGTTTTTGCGCCTTCAATCAGTCAGATCATGAACGCGCCTGAGGAAGCATTTCAAAAGACCGTTGATTACATCAGAATTTGCGGCGGAGGTATGTTAGTCATTGTTGCCTACAATCTGATCGGCTGCATTTTCCGTGGACTGGGCGATTCTAAGACACCGCTTATCACAGTCGCGATTGCATGTGTTTTTAACATTGCGGGAGATCTGATCCTATGTGCAGGCTTTCACATGGGAACACAGGGCGCTGCGATTGCAACAGTGTTTGCGCAGATTGTGAGCGTGGTAGTTTCGTTTTTCCTGATCTGTAAAAAAGAGCTGCCTTTTACCGTAAAAAATAAAAATATTCGGATTCATAAAGTATATTTGAAGAAAATGGTTGGTTTTGGGGCGCCGATTGCATTGCAGGATCTGCTTGTGAGCATTTCATTTTTGATCATTCTGGCAATCGTAAATTCTATGGGAGTCATTGCCTCGGCAGGTGTCGGTGTCGCAGAAAAAGTGTGTGCATTTATCATGCTCATATCGTCTGCTTTCATGCAGTCCATGTCGGCATTTGTGGCACAAAACTATGGCGCAGGTCAGATTACAAGAGCCAGAAAAGCCTTGCATTACGGCATTGCCGTTTCTTTTTCCATTGGCGTGGTAATGTTTTTGATCACGTTTTTCCATGGAGATGCGCTGGCAGGAATTTTCTCCTCGGATGGGGAAGTGGTTTTTGCAGCGGCAGATTATCTCAAGGCATATGCGATCGACTGCCTGTTTACAGCTATTTTCTTCTGCTATACCGGATTTTACAATGGTATCGGTAAGACACGATTTGTCATGATCCAGGGAATCCTTGGCGCATTTTGCGTCAGAGTTCCGGTGTCTTATATTATGAGCATCCAGCCGGAAACATCGCTGTTTCATATCGGGCTGGCAACGCCGATGTCGTCAGCCTTGCAGTTGATTCTCTGCGTTGGATTCATGCTCTTTTTGAGAAAAAAGGGGATGTTAGACGATAAAAAAATTTAATCGTCTCTATTTTCTTTCCCATTGAAAATTCTGGATTGTTTTATGGTACAATGCGTTTAAACATTTGAACAAAGAAAGGAATTATATATGGATATCTTAGAGTTAATGAAGGAAAGACACAGGACATGAGGTTAAATAATGCAGTCGAAAGAGATAGAGCAGCTTGCTTCTGAGTTTGAAAAATGCCAGAGAATACTCATTGCGCTTGGCGATGAAAACAGGCTTCACATGATTCCGGAAAAGATGAATAAAACCGCATAAAGATGTGAAAAGACAGGGATTGATGACCATGATTTTGTATTGGTGATTGATTCCTGTTTTGTAATATTATGATAGGGCGAGTTTAAATTATTTCTTGACAATAGCGTTATAGAACCATATAATTACCAATGGTAATTAACAAAGGCAATTATATAGCACAATGTAAAAAAGGAACCGATAGTATGAACGAAGAAAAAATAAAGAGAATGTTGGATGCCTGCTATCTTGCAAAAAGGACGAGGGAACTGCTCCCGGAACTGCCGGAAGGAGTCACACCAGCGTATATACAGTACATGGATGTGATCCACAAGTTACAGGAGAAGAAAGAGAGAGTAAAAGTATCGGATATCAGTGACACATTAAAGCTGCCAAGACCGGGGGTGACAAGAACGGTCAAGGAAATGGAAAAAAAGGGCTATCTCACGAAATATGCGTCTGAGGAGGACGGTCGGATCACATATGTTTTCATTACAGAAAAAGGTGAGGAGTTATCGGATAAGTACGATAAAAATTATTACAGCCGGCTTTTGAAATATATGGATCATATTTCCGAAGAAGAAGCGGATTGTATGATTTCGACCATAGAAAAATTTTATAAAGTCATGAGCGAAAGGAGAGTTGACATTGAATAGTTCAAAATCAGATTTTACACAGGGAAGTATTTTAGGAAAGCTGCTGCCATTTATGCTGCCAATCTTAGGCGCATTAGTATTGCAGGCGGCTTACGGTGCAGTTGACCTTCTGGTCGTTGGAAGGTTTGGAACAACATCGGGGCTTTCAGCCGTATCAACAGGAAGCCAGGTGTTAAACTTAGTCACTTTTGTTATTACGCAGTTTGCAATGGGTATCACTGTTTTGATCGCACGGTATATCGGGGAGAAAAAACCGCAGTATATTGGAGCTTTGATCGGTGGAGCAACAATTATTTTTGCAATTGTTTCTGCGGTACTTTTTGTAGTTATGATCGGGTTTGCACAGCCGATTGCAGTGCTGATGCAGGCACCACAGGAGGCTGTGGAACTGACATCGTCTTATGTGCGTATCTGCGGTGGCGGAATTTTTTTCATTGTGGCGTACAATCTGCTCGCAGCTATTTTCAGAGGCTTAGGTGACAGCAAATCTCCATTATTATTCGTTGCAGTTGCATGTGTGGTAAATATCGCAGGAGACCTGATTTTAGTGGCAGGCGGAGCTGCAATCGCAACTGTAACAGCACAGGCGGTCAGCGTCGTTTTTGCATTATTTTTACTGGTAAAAAGAGAACTTCCATTTAAAATCACCAGACAGGATTTTAAGATCAACACACATTGTATAAGAGCATTAAAAGTCGGTCTGCCGCTTGCTATGCAGGAGTTCTTGACACAGATCTCATTCCTTGCACTCTGCGCATTTATCAACCGGCTTGGACTCGCAGCTTCCTCCGGATATGGTGTTGCCTGCAAGGTCGTTAACTTCGCAATGCTGATTCCAAGTTCTCTGATGCAGTCCATGGCATCCTTTGTATCGCAGAACGTGGGTGCCGGAAACGAAAAAAGAGCGAAAAAAGCAATGTTTACCGGCATGGGCGTTGGAATTGTGATCGGCTGCATTGTATTTGCATTTGTTATGTTTAAGGGAGATCTTCTGACCGGAATCTTCACAACAGACGCAGCCGTTGTGCAGAATGGTTATGATTATCTGAAAGGGTTTGCGTTGGAAACGATCGTGACAGCCGTTCTATTCAGTATGGTCGGTTATTTCAACGGACATGATAAAACGGTCTGGGTTATGGTTCAGGGACTCGTCCAGACGCTTCTTGTGCGTCTGCCGCTGGCATATTATATGAGTATCCAGCCAGATGCGAGCCTCACCAAGATCGGTTTTGCGGCTCCGGAAGCAACGATATTCGGAATTGTGCTGAATGTGATCTTCTATCTGTGGATGAACCGGAAACGGAATAATTTATAAGCAAAAGCCCTGAAGTTGCAGCTTCAGGGCTTTTTGCGATGTAGCGTTATCATCATAACATATAATGCGTATGTTAATACTTTTTATGGTATACTTCAGATATAAATTTAGGAAAGAAAAGAGGAACCAATAAATGAAAATTGTGATTATTAACGGAAGTGCAAGAAAAGGCAATACATTAACTGCAATTAATGCATTTATAAAAGGTGCATCTGGAAAAAATGAGATCGAAGTGATTCAGCCGGACAAGTTAGATATCAGCCCATGCAAAGGATGTGGCGTCTGTCAATGTAATAAAGGCTGCGTAGATCAGGATGATACCAATCCTACAATTGACAAAATTGTGGCAGCAGACATGATCCTTTTTACAACACCAGTGTATTGTTGGGGAATGTCCGCACAGTTAAAGCTGGTTATAGACAAATGTTATTGCAGAGGATTACAGATAAAAGGGAAAAAGGTTGGTGTTATTGTCGTAGGCGGATCACCGGTAGACAGTATACAATATGAACTGATTCAGAAACAGTTTGACTGCATGGCTCACTACCTGTCATGGGATATGCTTTTCCAGAAATCCTATTATGCAACTGCAAAAGATGAATTATCAAAAAATGCGGGTGCAATGGAAGACCTGGAAAAATTAGGCGCAGAGCTGGCATAGGGAAAAACCAGTCTATCATGAGATTTCAAAAGGAGAGCAGGAAAAATGACAGAAAAAGAGAAAATGACGGCAGGAAAAATTTACGATCCTTCCGATGAAGAACTTGTAAAATTAAGAACAAAAGCCCATAGATTAAGTAAAGAATATAATGAACTTCTTGAAACAGACGAGAAACGTTCCGAGATTCTGAAAGAAATGGGAATCATAGGTGATTCGTTTTACTTGCAGGGACCAGTACAGTTTGATTATGGCTGTCTGACATCTATCGGTGCAAATTCGTATGCGAACTTTAACTTTACGTGTGTGGATTGCTGTCCGGTTACAATTGGTGCAAATGTATTTATGGGACCAAATGTGTCACTTCTTACCCCGATGCATCCGCTCCGCTGGCAGGATCGCAACCAATATCAGAAACAGAATGGAACACTTACCGATAAGGAATACGCCAGACCGATTACCATTGGCGATAACTGCTGGATCGCAGGAAATGTTACAATCTGTGGTGGTGTTACGATCGGCGAGGGCTGTGTGATCGGTGCTGGAAGCGTCGTTACCAGAGATATTCCGGCAAATTCACTTGCAGTTGGTGTTCCATGCCGCGTGATCCGCGAGATTACGGAAGAAGATGCGCTGGAAAATCACCCGGAGTTGTTCTAAAAAAAATCAGCTATAATCAAAACCTATAACAAACCCAAGGAATCTTCTATAACAAAAACAATTGACAAAATAATATCAGATGATTATAATTCCCCATATAAAGTAATTCCTACATAACATATCAAATAAGTAGGAAATAAGAAAGGGGAAAATCATATGAAGACAAATACAATCGTAATGAACAAAAACCAGATGTGTTGCTGTTGTATGTGCTGTATGGATGAATACGGTTTTATTTTCATATGATTTATACACCTGAGTGTTTTGGAGAAAAGAAGAAGCAGGCAGTTGTGATAACCATATGACAACGACCTGCTTCTTTCTTTATGTGTATACTCTTTGGAATTAACGTATGAAAGTGTATAACAGAAAGGTATAAAAATGTTAGAGATCAAAAACCTTTCCAAAAGTTTTCATGAGAATAAAGTATTAGACCATATTAATTTAAAAATTGAAAAAGGCGATGTTGTCGGAATTATCAGCCCTTCCGGTACAGGAAAATCAACCTTATTAAGATGCATCAACCAGTTGGAGATCCCGGAGGAGGGGGAGGCAGTTTTTGGTGGAAAAACGGTCGATCTTTCCAAAAAACACAAAGACAGCCTGGAATTCCGTAAGATTACGGGCATGGTGTTCCAGAGATTTTATCTGTTTGAGAAAAAGACAGCGTTGGAAAATGTTAGGGAAGGTCTTATGGTTGTTCAGAAAAAGAGCAAAGCAATTGCTTTAAAAGAATTAGAGCGTGTTGGAATGGCATCATGGGAAAATCATTATCCAAAACATTTGTCCGGAGGACAGCAGCAGCGTGTCGCAATTGCCAGAGCACTTGCCCTAAAGCCGGAATTACTCCTGCTCCACGAGCCGACTTCAGCCTTAGACCCGGAGCTTATTATGGTGGCGACACCGGAAATATTTTTGCTGTCTTAGATGGAGAATTAGAAGGAGATCCGGTTATTTTTTGCGCATATATGGATGTTGTAGAACCTTGGAGCGGCAAAAAATCTGTTTTGGAAAAAGACGGAACAATACATTCTGCAGGGGATACTGTGCTTGGTGCAGATGACATCAGTGGTATTCTGGAAATCCTCTATTGTGTACAACTTGTTCTTGACAGTGGAAAACCTCATAAAAAAATTGAAATTCTGTTTACAATTGGTGAGGAATTATATGTCAAAGGTTCGGATGTTTTTGACTATTCGAAAGTAACCGCAAAACAGGCGTATGTGCTTGATCTGTCTGAAGAGACGACGTTTAATATCGGAACGATTCAGGGTGGAACAGCGACAAACATTGTGCCGGACTGCTGTGTGCTGACCGCCTATGAGACAACACTTGAGAGCAAGTCAGTGACCGATTTTCAAAAAGCCTGTGAAATCTTAGGATTTTCCGGTGGACTTACAGGTACGTTCGGTGGAAGTGATAACAACAGTTTTGCAAAAAACGGAATCGAAGGGCTTGTTTTATCGAATGGAATGTATAACGCACATTCGACACGGGAATACACAACGGTCGATGATCTTTATAAAGGAGCAGAGCTGATCGGACAGCTTATTTTATTATAAAAAGAAATTTCGGTCGTATTCTGTTGAAGATTGTTGTTTTCGCATATAGCTATCTCGTGTAAGTTATGGTAAAATAGCCACAGAGAGCGTCACGGAGGACGCAATAGTGGGAGGTAGCTCTTATGGATAAGAACAGCGAAAAAAATGTCAGGTTCCGCATAAATATTACATTGTTAATTGCGGTAGTTTTACTGGTTGCAGATTTATATGCAATGATCAATATGCCTCAGAAATTTATTATTCTGGCGATCATTACAGCATTGTTTCTGGTTGCAATCTATTTTTTGGTAGATTCCATTTCAATTTATCTGATGGCAGAAAAGAATCGCAAAGAAGAACAGTATGATAGTATTTTTAAATCAGAAAAAGCGTCTTATCTTTTATTGAGGAAAACATTTGATGATCTGTATGAACTCATTGAAAAAGGAAACCAGTCCCGGAAAACAAATGTGGAGGATATTATCCACGCACAGAAAGCAGTAGCAAAGGTTTCCATTGGAAGAAGTAAAGAGAATGCAGATGCACTGATGAATTCCAATGACCGCATCATGGAAAAGATTTCGATGTTAGAGGCTGTTTTATCAGATAATGTTCCGCAGCCGTCATCGGAAACTAATAAAAATGACAGCGCATATGCACAGAATATTTTAGACAATCAGAATAAAATATTACAGCAGCTGGAAGTTTTGCAGAATACATTGAATACGATCGGAGCTGATGCAAAGATAGCAGCAGAGTCTGCAAAACAGAACTTTTTTACCGAGGAACGTATCTTGGCAGAAGAGAATAAAATTGAAAAAGAAGAACCACAGGTTCAGGAAGTCGCAGTTGAGGAGATCCCATCGGCTGCTGGAGAAGCAACTGTGATGGAAGAGACACCAATCGAAGAAGTTCCATCCGTGATGGAAGAGACACCGATCGAAGAAGAACCGTCCGTGATGAAGGAGACACCGATCGAAGAAGAACCATCCGTGATGGAGGAGACACCGATCGAGGAAGTTCCATCTGATATGGAGGAACCATCAATTGGTAAAGAAGAAGTTTCTTCTCCGGAGGAAGATTTATCCAAGTATGATGATATAATGGTAGATACTTTGACGGATTCGGATGATAATGTTCCGGTCGAGAAGATTCCATTGGAAGATGAAACTGTTGTAGATGATGAGCCGGCAATGCCTGATCTGTCAGATCCGAATAAGGTTATGACACCGGATGAGATCGCAGCATTGATTGCAAACTTATAATAGAAGAAAGACTTCGGTGTAAAGTAAAAAATAATATTTAAGAGAATAAAAAATCTGTCATACAAATGCAATTTTTGTATGGCAGATTTTTTGTGTAACAGGAAAAACGTTCCCGATCATTATTCGGCAGTGATTTTTACGATTTCTTTGATAACCGAAACAGCGGTATCCATACCTTCTACACTGATATGTTCAAATGGTCCGTGGAAACCATAGCCGCCGGTTCCGAGGTTCGGACAAGGAAGTCCCATAAAACTTAATCTGGCGCCGTCTGTACCACCGCGGACTGGGCGGGAGACTGGTTCCAGACCAACGTTTTTGATTGCTTTTTTTGCAATTGCAACGACATATTCATTCTTTTCAATGACTTCCAGCATATTACTATAGGAATGCTGAATGTTCAATTTTACAGTGTCTGCGTGATATTTTCCATTCATTTTTTGCTCAATGCCACGCAGGGTATCAAGACGTTTTTCAAAAGTGGCTTTGTCATGGTCGCGCACGATATAATTCACTTTGGCGTGGGCGATGTCTCCGCTAAAATCAGTCAGATGATAAAATCC
>OHHR01000813.1_pt1 | contig 16835 bp, 10 predicted proteins | sample 1568021 | NCBI WGS metagenome assembly OHHR01 (sample SAMEA3879560, study PRJEB24766) | human gut metagenome | biome: human-associated habitat; feature: feces | place: USA | collected 1985/1987 | reverse complement strand
CGGAAGCCACATATGTGGCTTCCGCACGGCCCTTGCATTCGTTGAACACTACCGTTCAGCCTGTCCAATTCACCAAGAACGGGACAGGAACGAAGCAGAAGGAGCCTTACTCCAGTTCCACGGCGCCCGTGTACAGCTGGTAGTACTCGCCCTTCTGCGCGATGAGCTCGTCGTGCGAGCCGCGCTCGATGATGCGGCCATGGTCGAGCACCATGATCACGTCGGAGTTGCGCACGGTGGACAGGCGGTGCGCGATCACGAACACGGTGCGTCCCTTCATGAGGTTGTCCATGCCGGCCTGCACCACTTCCTCGGTGCGGGTGTCGATGGATGAGGTGGCCTCATCAAGGATCATGGCCGGCGGGTCTGCCACTGCGGCGCGTGCGATGGAGATCAGCTGGCGCTGGCCTTGGGACAGACCGGAGCCGTCGCCTTCGAGCACGGTCTGGTAGCCGTTGGGCAGCATGCGGATGAAGCTGTCCGCGTTGGTGAGCTTAGCGGCGGCGATGCACTCCTCGTCGGTGGCGTCGAGGCGGCCATAGCGGATGTTGTCCATCACGGTGCCGGTGAACAGGTTCACGTCCTGCAGCACGATGCCGAGCGACTTGCGCAGGTCGGGCTTGCGGATGCCCTTGACGGAGATGCCGTCATACAGGATCATGCCTTCCTGGATGTCGTAGAAACGGTTGATCAGGTTGGTCACCGTGGTCTTGCCCGCGCCGGTGGCGCCAACGAGCGCGACCTTCTGGCCGGGCTTGGCGAACCAGGTGATGTCGTGCAGCACGGGCTTGTCCGGGTTGTAGCCGAAGGTCACGTCGGTGAAACGCACGTCGCCCTGCAGCAGGGTCAGGCGCCCGTCCGGCGAGGTGATCGCGTTCTCGCGCGCCTTCCTCGCCACTTCCGCGGCCTTCGGGCTCAGCGACTGCGCGGCCTTCAGGGAACGAGTGCCGTCGTCGCCTTCCTCACGCTTCCAGGCCCAATGGCCGGTTTCGTGGTCCATTTCGGTCATGGTGCGGCCGTCTTCGCCGAGCTCGACGTTGACGAGTGTGACGGAGCCGCCGTCGTCCTCGGGCTTCTCATCCATCAGCTGGAAGATGCGGGACGCGCCGGCGAGCGCCATCATCACCATGTTGAACTGCATGGAGACCTGGCCGAGCGGGTTGACGAAGGAGCGCGACAGGGTGAGCAGGGAGATGAGGGCGCCGAGGGTGAGCTTGCCCGCGCCGGCGAGACCGAAGTTGCCCATGCCGGAGAGCGCCATGAATCCGCCGACGATGGCGAGCAGAATGTAGAGGATGTAGCCCATGTTGCCTACGACTGGCATGGTCACGTTGCCCCAGGTGTTCGCTTCGGCGGAAGCGTGGAACAGTTCCTCGTTCTTCTCGTCGAAGGTCTTCTGGGTGGCGTCCTCATGGTTGAAGACCTTGATGACCTTCTGACCGTTGACGGATTCCTCGACGAAGGCGTTCACATCGCCGATCCACATCTGCTGCTTGACGAAGTAGCGGCCGGAGCGGGAGACGATGGCGCGTACGACCACGAACAGGATCGCGGCGAACACGAGCACGAAGATCGTGACCGGCACCGACAGCCACAGCATGGAGACCAGTGCGGCCAGTGCGGAGATCGCGGACGAGAACATCTGCGGGAAGGACTGGCTGATGGCCTGGCGCAGGGTGTCGGTGTCGTTGGTGTAGCGGCTCATGATGTCGCCGTGCTCGTTGGTGTCGAAGTAGCGGATCGGCAGCGTCTGCTGGTGTGCGAACATGTCGTCGCGGATCTTCTTCAGGGTGCCTTGTTCGACGGTGACGATGAGCCACTGCCACAGCCAGCTGCAGAAAGTGCCGGCCGCGTAGAGGCAGGCCATCAGCGTCAGGGCGCGCAGCAGCGGGTTCCAGTCGGGGTTCTTCACACCGACCAGCGGCAGGATGTAGCTGTCAATCAGGGATTGCAGGAACAGTGCGGATCCAGCTTGTGCGGCCGCACCGATCAGGATGCACAGCACGATTGCCACGACATGCCATTTGTATTGGAAAATGTAGCCGAAGATGCGCTTAGTGGTTCCCGGCGCGGCTTTCTGCGGTACCTTCGGTCCACCGTGCGGCACGGCATCGGGGCGCTTGGCTTTGTTTCCCTCCTGCGGGTGCATGCCCTGCGCGGTTTTCTTATTGGTTGTTGCACTCATGTCTGTACCTCCTTTCACTGCAGTTCCTCAGGCTGGGCCTGGTTCTTGGTCTGCGATTCGTAGATGGAACGGTATTCGTCGCAGGTCCGCAGCAGTTCCTCATGGGTGCCGGATGCGGTGATGCGGCCTTCCTCCATGACGAGAATCATGTCGGATTCCTGCACGGATGCGATGCGCTGGGCGATGATGATCTTGGTGGTGTCGGGGATCTCGTTGTGGAACGCCTCGCGGATCAGCTTGTCGGTTTTGGTGTCGACGGCCGAGGTGGAGTCGTCGAGGATGAGGATCTTCGGCTTCTTCAGCAACGCTCGAGCGATGCACAGGCGCTGGCGCTGACCGCCGGAGACGTTGGTGCCGCCCTGTTCGATGTACGTGTCGTACTTGTCCGGGAACTCCTGGATGAAGCCGTCGGCCTGCGCGAGCTGGCAGGCGTGGCGGATCTCCTCGTCGGTGGCGTTCGGGTTGCCCCAGCGCAGGTTCTCGGCGATGGTTCCGGAGAACAGCACGTTCTTCTGCAGCACCATGGCGACTTGGTCGCGCAGGACCTCCATGTCGTAGTCGCGCACGTCGACGCCGCCGACCTTGAGCGAACCGTCGGTCACATCGTACAGTCGCGGCACGAGCTGCACCAGGCTGGACTTCGCCGAACCGGTGCCGCCGACGATGCCGACGGTCATGCCGGAACGGATCTTCAGGTTGATATTGTCGAGCACCGGCTTTTCGGAGTTATCAGAGTAGCGGAAGTCGACGTTGTCGAATTCGATGGACCCGTCGGCCACTTCCTTGATGGGGTTGGCCGGGTTGGTCACCGTGCTTTCCTCGTTGAGCACCTGGCAGATACGTTCCGCGGACGCCTGGGAAATGATGCACATGACGAAGACCATGGACAGCATCATCATGGCCATGAGGATCTGCATGGCGTAGGTGACCAGTGCGGTCAGGTCGCCGGTGGTGAGCCCCAGCGCGGCATTATTGCCCGAGGCCACGATCTGCTTGGAGCCCATCCATGCAATGAGGATCATCGAGACGTATACGCAGACCATCATGAGCGGGTTGTTGAAGCTCATCACACGGTCGGCCTTGCTGAAGTCCTTGTAGATGCGCTGGGAGATGCGGCCGAATTTGGCGATTTCATGCGATTCGCGGGTGTAGGACTTGACCACGCGGATGCCTTGAAGGTTCTCGTCGACCACGTTGTTGAGCTTGTCGTAGGTGTGGAACACGCGCTCGAACACCGGGTGCACGTACACCGCCAGACCGCACAGACCGAAGGCGAGAACAGGGATGCACGCCAGGAACACCAAGGAAATGGACGGGCTGATGCGGAACGAGAAGATCCACGCCACGATCATCATGATCGGGGCTCGCACACCCAGACGAATGATCATGGAATAGGCGTTCTGCAGGTTGGTCACATCGGTGGTGAGCCTGGTGATGATCGAGCCGGTGGAGAACTTGTTAATATTGGTGAAGCTGAAGCCCTGCACCTTCTCGAATTCGTCATGACGCAGGTTCTTGGCGAATCCAGCGCCGGCGATCGCGGCGAACTTACCGGCAAGGAAGCCAGCCGCGAGCGAACATAGCGAGCACGCCAGAAGAATCAGACCGAATTTGACGATGGCGGGCATGCTTTTGCCGGTGATGCCTTCATCAATCAACGACGCCATCACCGTGGGGATGAGGATTTCCAGAACACCTTCGACCACCACAAATATCGGGGTGAGAATGCTGGGCTTCCTATATTCACGCAGCGATTTGCCAAGCGTGCGTACGAGATGCCGCTTTTGTTTTGGCTGCGATTGCACCGCAGCCGTTGTCACGTTTGTTCCGCTCACTTACTCTTCCTTTCCTGTTTCGTCTTCCTGTGATGTTTTCCGTACAGTTGGTTGCGATTCGCATTCCCGCGATTGCCGTTCCCGCGATTCCGCCTCGCACAATGCCAGGCTGGAGTAGCGACTTTCGTCACCGATCAGCCCAGTGGAGACCAGATTGGTCTGCATCACGTCGAGCACGTGCATGAATTCGCGGATCTCGTCATCGCTCAAACCCTGAAGAAGAATGCCTTCCATAGCGATGGCGTTGGCTCGCAGCGCCTCGGCTATATCGCGCGATTTGTCAGTGAGCACGATTTTCTTCAACCGCGCGTCCCTCGGCACGGATTCGCGCACGATAAGCCCTTTGCGTTCCATCAATGCGAGCACTCTGCTCGACGTCGACCGGGTGATGCCGAAGCGGCGTTCCACATCCTGCGGGAAGATCTCTCGTTCCGAATGGCGTGCGAGGAAGGTGATGATGTCGATGTTGCCACCGCTCAGACTCTCCACTTCCATGGGGCGCGTCACCGCAAGATACCGGTTGATGACGTTGTGCAGCGATCGGATGGCGACGCTCGGCGGCTTGCATGCGCCTCGGTCCCACGCTTCGGTGAACGCGGGGTTCACCGAAGCCGTTCCATCGTTCTGTATATCGTTCACGGAACATACGATAACACGTTGTACATACAACAGTTGCATATGCAACATTCAGCGTGTCGTGTGTGACGGAACCGGATCGCAGCACACCGAACGCAATATTGTAATCGCAAAATCGCTTAAAAATAGCCAAAAATAAGCTCGGAACAAGCCGAAACCAAGTATGAAAAAGCCGAGGATGTGGTCCGCACCGGTTCATTCGCGGGGCCACATCCTCGGCCTAAATCCTTGAAACTCCTTTTGCTTACGTCTTGTTTACGTCAATCCGTCTTATTCGGCGGTTTCGGCGATTTTGGCGTACTCGTCGAGCATGAAGGCGGTGATGGCTTTGCCGCCGTCGCTCATCAGCATCGGCATGGAGTTGATCGGCATGGACTTGAGGAACATGCGCATCATGTCGTTGTCGGGCAGCTGCGGCAGATTGCCGGCCTCGCCTTCCGCATACACGGATGCGACGATTTTGGAGCCGACCGGATCGTCGGCCCATTCGCCGAACGTGGACCATTCGTCGAGCGGCAGGGCCTTGCCGTCGCCGTCGAGCGTGACGACGGCCACGGCGGCGATGTCGCGGCTGGACGTGCCGACTTCGACGGTGTATTCGCCGGCTTCGACATGCCAGTCATCGAACTTCTCGGACCAGTAGGCGAAGGCGCGCTCGTCCAGATCGAAGGAGATCTCAGCCGATTCGCCGGCCTTGAGGAACACCTTTCGGAAACCCTTGAGCTCATGCTTCGGGCGGGCTACGGCGGCCTTGCCTGGAGCCACGTAGACCTGCACGGTTTCGGCGGCGTCCACGTCGGACGTGTTGGTGACGGTCGCGGTGACGTGTGCGGTGTTGGCGCCGGTCTTGGCGACGTTCACGCCGTCGATCGCAAAGGTCGCGTAGCTCAGGCCGAAGCCGAACGGGTAGTCGACGGCCTTGTCGTACGTGTCGTAGTAGCGGTAGCCGACGAACACGCCCTCACCATAGTCGACGTGCCCCTCCTCACCCGGCCAGTTGATCATGCTCGGATCGTCGTTGATGTCCATCGGAATGGTCTGTGCCAGCTTGCCGGACGGGCTGACCTTGCCGAAGATCACGTCGGCGAGCGCCGGACCGCCCGCCTGGCCAAGCAGCCAGGATTCGAGGATGCCCTTGGCGTTGCCCGCCCATGGTGCCACGGAGACGACGGATCCGTTGGACAGCACCACGACGATGTTCTTGTTTTCGGCGGCGACGGCTTTGAGCAGTTCGACCTGCTTGGCTGGAATGTCGAGGGTTTCGCGGTCGAAGCCTTCGGATTCGGCGGCTTCCGGAAGGCCGAGGAACATGAGGACGACGTCGGCGTTTTTGGCGGTTTCGACGGCTTCGGCTTCGAGCTTGGCGTCGGCCGGTTCGAGGTCGAGGGTGAAGCCCGGTGCGAACGCGACGTCCGCTCCGCGTTCGACGAGGGTGTCGAGGAAGCTGGTCATCTTGGTTGGGGTGATGTGGGACGAGCCGCCGCCCTGGTAGCGCGGGGTGCGCGCGAATTCGCCGATGACGGCGATTTTCGCGTTTGCCGCGACCGGCAGGATGTCGTCGTCGTTTTTGAGCAGCACCATGGATTCGACGGCGGCCTGGTGGGCCACCTCGTCGTGGGCGTCCACGTCGAAACGGTAGTTCTCGACGCTCATGGCGGCACGGGTCTTGTTCACGAGGTCGACCATGCCTTGGGCCATGCGGTCGAGCTGTTCGGGCTGGATGCGGCCGTCACGTGCGGCGTAGACGATCTGGTCGTCCGTGTAGCTCGGCGGCATTTCAAGGTTGAGGCCGGCGTTGAGGGAGGCGACGCGGTCGTGGTCGGCGCCCCAATCGCTCATGACGATGCCTTCATACCCCCATTCGTCGCGCAGCACGTCGGTGAGCAGCCAGCGGTTTTGTGCGGAATGCACGCCGTTGATGCGGTTGTAGGAGCACATGATGGTCCATGGCTGGGCGGTTTTGACGATGTGCTCGAAGGCCGGGAAGTAGATTTCACGCAGCGCGCGCTGGGAGATGTTGGCGGATACGCGCAGACGGTCGGTCTCCTGGTTGTTGGCCGCGAAGTGCTTGAGCGAGGTGCCCACGCCCTTGGACTGCACGCCGGCGACGATGCCGACTGCCTCATGGCCGGCCAGATACGGGTCTTCGGACCAATATTCGAAGCAGCGGCCGCCGAGCGGATTGCGCTTGATGTTGACGCCGGGACCGAGGATGACGGCGACCTTCTCCTGGATGCATTCCTCCGCCATGGCCTCGCCGACCTTGTGGATGAGTTCCGGGTTCCAGGAGCTGGACAGGCCGGCCGCCGGAGGGAAGCAGGTGGCGGGCACGGAGTCGTTCAGGTCGGTTTCGCCGGTGCTGGATGCCAGGGATTTGCGCAGTCCGTGGGGGCCGTCGGTGATCATGTAGCCGGGAATGCCTTTGGTTTCCACACCCTGCAGGTGCCAGGCGTCGCCGCCGGAGGTGAGGGACGCCTTCTCTTCGAGGGTCAGGTCGTTGACGGAAGGATAAGCGGTGTCGCTCATGAGCTGCCTCTTTCGTATGTCTTCTGTGTTTCTGGCGCCTTTCGGCTATTTTCTCGGCCGTCTCGCGATTGTTTCGCGGTGGGACTTCAACCCCGAATTCCCTACCTACCGATTGGTAGGTACTTTATCAAAAAACAATACGCAACACGCCAATCATCTTTGAAAAAGAAACCGACCGACCGTAATGTGAATTACATATTCCAATAACCTCCAGCAACGACGGGAGCACATTATGGCCAACGACGAAGTCGACCGCAGAAGCGCGATTCTCAACGCGGCGGTCGAATGTTTCGGCACGCTCGGCTACTACGGCACGTCGCTGCAGCGCATCGCCACCATGGTGAACCTCACCAAACCGGGCGTGCTGCATTACGTCGGCAGCAAGGAAGGGCTGCTGCATGCGGTGCTCGACGAAATGTACGACCGTGAGACCGAGGACGTCACCGCCGGCATGGTGCGAGACGAACGTCCGCTTATCGCCGAAATGTGGCGCAGGACGGTGGCGGTCAACGCCAAACGACCCGAATTGGTGCACATGTTCTCCACGCTGAGCGCCGAGGCGCTCAATCCCGACCATCCGGCGCATGATTATTTCGCCGAACGCGAGGAACGTATCGTGGAAGTGGCCGCGAACATCCGCTGGCATGTGCCGGAAGGCGTTGACGCCGAGCAGGTGCTGCGTTCCGGATTCGCGATGATGGATGGCGTGCAGCTGCGCTGGCTGCGGGTTCCGGGGCGCGACCTGAACGAAATGTGGGCGCGCTGCGAGGACGTCCTCTTCCCCCTGCCGCAGTGGGAGGGCTACCGCTGACCATGAAATATCTGTTGGCACCGGATTCGTTCAAGGAAGCCGCTTCCGCGCAGGCCGTGGCTGAGTCGATGCGCCGGGGCGTGGCGGCCGGCGATCCCGGCGCCGAATGCCGCATGATGCCGTTGTCCGATGGCGGCGAGGGATTGACCGACGCGCTGGTCCAGGCAACCGGCGGCGAATTGCGATCGGAGCACGCGCATGACGCGCTGGGCCGGCCGATCATCACACGATATGGATTCCTTGGCGAGGGCGGTTTCGGAACATCTCACGATGGAGAGAATCCTCGCACCGCGGTGGTCGAGTTGGCTGCGGCGAGCGGCATCGAGCGCATCTCCCCCGCCGACCGCGATCCGTTGGCGGCGTCCACTTTCGGCACCGGCGAGCTGATTCGCGCCGCGATCGACGCCGGAGCGGAACGCATCGTACTTGGATTGGGCGGCAGCGCCACCACCGACGGCGGCACTGGCCTGGCCCGAGCGCTCGGCCATCGTTTCCTCGATGCGGACGATTGCGAGCTGCCGCTTGGCGGCGGCGCACTCCCCCGGCTTGCCCGCATCGACGACACCGAGGTTCCCGACGACGTGCGAAACATCCCGATCGTATTGGCATGCGACGTCACCAATCCTCTGACCGGGACGGACGGCGCCGCCGCCGTGTTCGCGCCGCAGAAAGGCGCGAATCCGGAACAAGTCGCATTGCTCGACTGCGGTTTGGGCAGGCTCGCCGACGCCATCACGGCACGGTCGCAAAATAACAGATAAGCCGGGCGCGGGCGCGGCGGGCGGCACCGGCGGCGGCATGCTGGGCCTGTTCAACGCAACCATGCGCCCCGGCATCGAGTTGGTGCTCGATTTGCTGCATGCACGCGAGGCGTGCGCGTGGGCCGATATCGTGATCACCGGCGAAGGGTCGATCGACGGGCAGACGCCGTACGGCAAGGTACCGAGCGGCATCGCGCGACTGGCGAAATCGCAAGGCAAACCGGTTATCGCCATCGGAGGAAAAGTGACGCGCGATCCGAACGTCACCGCCGCGCTCAACGAAGCCGGCATCGTCGCGACGTTCGGCATCGCGCCGGGCCCGGCCGCTCTGCCGGAACTGCTCACCGAAACAAAACGCAACGTGGAGGCCACCTGTGCCGCGATCGCCGGGCTGCTGAGCGTCGCGCGCGAATGCTCATCGAGACCTCATCAATGAGGAACAGGAACCCCGCCTGTTGCACCGGTATTGAGGACTACTTTGGGGTCATCATCAACAGGCCACTCGCCTGAACTAGATTTTCACATCTGCTTACGGTAAGTATTCACGCAAGAGCGGAACCGCGAAATCAACTTCGCCGCAACCAGTCTGACGAATGACATATGCATCCAGCAACCGCTTGCGAATATGTTTGGCATTGTCGATATCAAAATTATCAAAGCTATCGAAAAACGACAGAAGTGAAGCCTTCCACCGCGCATGACCAGCTATGCGGCGCGCTTCGAGAAGCGGAACATGAGCAGGGCCAGGATCTCACCCGTCACGGCCATGCCGAAGAACACCCACATGCTGGTGGAAAACCCGGCGACGTAGGCGGCCGCGGACTTCATGCCCGCGACACGGTTCGCTGCGGAGAATTCGGCGATCAGCGTGGACGCAACCGCGGTGCCGATAGCGCCGGCGAGCTGCTGCACGGTGTTCATCACCGCGGAGCCGTCGGCGTTCATCACAGCCGACAACTGGTTCAGCGCATGCGTCTGGTCAGGCACGAGCACGAATCCGGATGCGGCCATGAACAGCGCGTAGGCGATCGCGACGGCCCATTCATGCGCGCCGCCGAGCAGCATCGAGACATCCATGATTGCCACGCCGACGAAACCGCAGGCGATGAATTTCGGCGGGAAATGCGCTTTCAGCGCGCCACCGATCAGCGGTGCGGAAATCGCGCCGATTACCGCACCCGGCAACAGAATCAGCGCCGCAATCATACTGGTATGACCCATGCCGCGCTGCAACAGAATCGGCAGCAGGAAATTGACACCCAGCACACCGCCGGATGACATGAGCAGAATCAGCATGCCCAGCGTGAAACCGGGGAATGCGAACGTGCGCACCTCGACCAGCGGATGCTCCATCTTCAGCTGCACGGCGGCGAACACACCCAGCACCACGATCGCGCCGACAAGCACCGTCCAGAAGCGCCAGTCGCCGTTCCACTGCGCGAAGAAGCTCGCCGCCACGATGATGCCGGCCAGACCGGCCGCCACCAATACCAGCGACGGCACCGACAGATGCCCCTTCCCGCCGTGGCGGATGTCGGGGACGGTAGCGCATCCCAGCACGAGCGAGATGAGCAGGAACGGGATCATCGTGTAGAAGATCCAATGCCAGTTGAGGAATTCCATGACGAGCCCGCCGAACACCGGGCCGATGGCCGGGGCCGCGCAGGTCACCAGACTGACCAGGCCAAGCATCATGCCGCGTCGGTTGAACGGCGCTTTCTCGAGGATGATGTTGGTCAGCAATGGCAGCGAGACGCCGGTGCCCAACGCCATGATGAGCCGCGCCGCGAGCAACATCGGAAAGTTCACGGCGAGCGCGCCGACCACCGTACCTGCCGAGAACAGCGCCACGGCGGTGACGAACAGCCCCTTGGTGGGGAATGTGCGCACCATGAACGGTGAGGTGGGGATGGCTATGGACAGGAGCAGCAAATAGCCGGTGGTGAGCCATTGCACCACGTCGGCGGAGATGGAGAACTCCCCCATCAGCGTGGAGTAGGCGATGTTGAGCGACGTTTCGGATAGGATGCCGAGGAAGGTGAGGATGGCAAGCGCCACCACCACGATGGTGAGTCTGCCCTCGCTCATATATCTGCTTGGCTGTGGCCCCTCCCGCATCGCCTTTGCCGGCTGTTCCCGCCGCTGTTCGCGTTCCGTCATGATCTGCGACTCCTTCCTTTTCGTCATGGGTGACCGCATCGTTTGCCGCATGGCTCGATGGCCCTCCGGCCTACCGTTTCTCCGCCGTATGAGATCGAGGATCGCCGCCCGCCATCAACGTTTCGACACGTGCCGGCCAGGCGTCGGCCACCTTCGTGGTCCATTCCCCTCCCCGGTCCGTGTCCATCAGCCGATGCATAGCCTGCAGCGTGGCGACCGTGGTGGCGACGTCCTGCGGGCTGATGCCGGACAGCACGCCACGCAGATGCTCATGGAACTGGTGCACGTACAGTTCGCGGATTTCCTCGGCGGCTTCGGTCAGGCTCAACGTCACCGCACGGCCGTCGGCTTCGGATGCGTGCTTGACCACAAGGCCTTTGACCACCAGTTCGTTGACAAGCTTCGTGATGCTTGGTGCGGTTACTCCCAGAAAGGCGCTGATGCCGCTGACCCGTGCGGCGGGAGCCGGGGATCCGGCACGATGATTGAGATTCCAGATGGCGTCGATGACATGCACGTGACGAGGCTTCATGTTTTTCGGCAGTTCCGGCAACGCTTCGGTGATGCGTTTCGCCATCCAGCACACGTCGATCAGATCACGCACGTCGTCCAGGGACAGTTGTCGTTGCCCGCTTCGCGATTCCACCATGGCACCCTATTCGTTACTAATAGTCATTACTAAAGGTAAGTATATGGGTGCTCCGGACAACGGGATCGCAGCCTTGGCCCATCAGTCTTCAAGGCATGTTTTCACAACCCGACGCCAACAAGTCCGGGCGCGCACCCACTGGATGCATGCCCGGACTCCACGGAAATCCCAATGGCCTTTGCGCTACACGCGACGGGCGGCGAGCTCCCCGCCCACCCGGTCGACGCGCTTGTCGAGGTCGTAGAAGAAGAGCAGCGCGGCCATAACCACGACCATGGCGACCGGCACCCACACGAAGGTGTTGACCATGGCGGAGACGGTGGCATCGGACCGCACGGCGAGCGAGCCGTCATATCCGCTGGCACCGAGTATCCACGCGATGGCGGCCGAGGAAACGCCCATGGCCACCTTCATGGAGAAGCTGGACGAGCTGAACACGATGCCATCGGACCGCACGCCGCTGCGCCATTCGCCATATTCCACCACGTCGCCGCTCATGGCGTTGAGCGCGGCGTTCATCGGGATGATGCCGACCATGCGCACGATGATGGAGACGAAGAACACCCACAGGTTGCTCGGATCGACGAACACCAGCAGACTGCCGACGGCGACGAGCACCAGGCCGGCCATCGAGGCGTTGCGTTTGCCGAACCGGGCCACGAGCGGTCCGGCGAACGGCAGGCCGATGACCATGGGGATCACTGTCGCCAGACCGATCACGGCGATCAGATTGGAGTTGCCGAGCACGTACTTGGCGATGTAGGCGGCCATGCCGTTGTAGGTCCACAGCGCGAAGTTGAGCCCCCAGCGTGAGCCACCAGTACTTGTTGCGCGCAAGCGCCTTGAAATGGTCGCCGACGGGAATTCTGCCGGCGCGCCCATCCACGCCATCGCCCGGTTTCATGGACGCGATCTCATGCGTATTCGCGAAGGTGAACCAGTAGCCGAACGGGATCATCACGGCGATCGCCCCGAAGAAGACGCTCCAGCCGAGGGACGAACCGCCGAGGAACTCACTCCCGACACCGGTAAACCGGTAAGCAAACTGAATCTTGGACGCTTCGGCGCAGGCTTCATCTTCTTCTGCATCGTCTTCATGATGTCCGGCACCATCGGATCCACCGTGCTGCTCCCAGCCCGCTTCAACACGCTCGGCATCGGTCAGGGCGAAACGACCCTCGGCACGATGAACTCCATCGGCATCATCTTCGCCCTGATCTCCAACGTCATCTTCTGCTCGCTGTCCGACGCCTCCCACAGCCGTTTCGGCAAGCGCACGCCATGGATCATCATCGGCGGACCGATCGCCGGCATCGGATTCTACCTGACCTCCATCTCCCCGACGCTGCCGACCATCGTCGCCTCCTGGTCACTGCTGCAGATCAGCCTGAACTGCATGATCGCGCCATGCGTGGCGATCCTGTCCGACCGCGTTCCGCAGAAATACCGCGGCTCCATGTCCGCATTCTACGGCGCGGGCCAGATCGTCGGCCAGTCCATGGGCACCATCATCGGCTCCGCCTTCATCGATGCTCCGAAGACCGGCTTCATGATCGACACCATCTGCTGGTGCCTGTGCGGCATCGGCACCGTGCTCCTGCTCCCGCGCGAACTGTCCGCGGCCACGGCCGACGCCGAGAGATTCGACATCAGGCAGATCGCCATGCAGTTCCGCCCGCCGACCAAGGGCGCGCGCGATTTCTATCTGGCGCTCGTCGGACGTCTGATGCTCATCTTCGGTTACAACATGATCGTCGGCTACCAGCTGTATGTGTGCATGAAGTACATCGGACAGGACGCCAAGACCGCGGCCTCCACCGTGTCCACCATGGCCGTGATCACCATGGTCGTCCCCCTCGTCGTACCCCTGGTCTCCGGCCCGATCTCCGACAGGATCGGCAAGCGCAAGCTACCGGTGTTCGTCTCCTCCACCATCATCGCCATCGGCATCGCCGTGCCGTGGGTGCTCAAGTCCCAGTTCTCCATGTTCGTCTACGCGGCGCTCATGGGCCTCGGATACGGCATCTACATGGTGGTCGATCAGGCGCTGAACGTCGACGTGCTACCGAACCCGAACGAGGCCGGCAAGGCTCTCGGCATCCTGAACCTCGCCAACACACTCGGACAGGTTATCGCGCCGATTGTCGTCTCCTCCATCGTGGTGGCCACCGGCGGCTACTTCTTAGTATTCCCGATCGCCATCGCGGCCGTAACGATCGGTGCCGTGGTGATTCTGTTCATCAAGAAGGTGAAGTAGCCGCCGGCGGATCGTAGGACCACGCATTCACAGGCGCGCAAGGGCCGTTCCTTTCCGAGGGTTTCAATCTCTCCACCGGTTTTTCGAAAAGGAACGGCCCTTCGCCATGGCAAACCCCGTAGCTGGCATCGTTCCGTAGGTGGCTCTGCCGTTCCGTAGGCGGTCACCTGCGGCATCGGCGATGAGAAACGGCCGTATTTGAGCCGTTCCTTCAGTGACCATCCGACCCCAATCACCTACGGAGTCTGAAAACCACCTACGGAAAAACCGGACCTTGTCGGCAGTCGCCAGGTCCTAGGCACCACCCGACCGCATATACGCGCGGAACCGATGCGGCACCCCGACGAATCATTGCAAAACCGGCCATACAAGCGATGCCCGCAATATGCGCGACATGCGCTGCGTCGATTTGTGAAATCACCTAAATCATAGTAAACTACCAAGTGGTAATTAAAGGACACCGCTTCAACGAGGAAAGTGAGCAATCCATGACCAACACCACCGACCTGCCATACAAGAATCCCAACCTGCCTGCCGAAGAACGCATCGCCGATTTGCTCGGACGCATGACCCTCGAAGAGAAGGTCGGCCAGATGATGCAGCTTGACGCGCGCAGCGGCGACTTGGACGACCTGATCGTCAACAAGCACGTCGGCTCGATCCTGCACACCTCCCCCGCGTCGGCATTCCGCTGATCATCGGCGACGACTGCATCCACGGCTATTCCTTCTGGCCAGGCTCCACCATCTTCCCATCCCAGCTCGGCATGGCAACAAGCTTCGACACGGCCAAGGTTCAGGCCGCGGGCCGTGCCACCGCCGAAGAGGTCTCCACCACCGGCGTGCATTGGACGTTCTCCCCCGTGCTGTGCATCGCCCGCGACACCCGTTGGGGCCGTGTGGACGAGACGTTCGGCGAGGATCCGTATCTTATCGGCGAGATGGCCTCCGCCATCGTCAAGGGCTATCAGGGCGGCGCCAAAGCTGGCGAGCCGCTCGCCAAGGATGCGATTCTGGCCTGCGCCAAGCATTTCGCCGGCTATTCCGAAACGCAGGGCGGCCGCGACGCTTCCGAAGCGGACCTGTCCCACCGCAAGCTGGAATCGTGGTTCCTGCCGCCGTTCGAACGCGTGGCGAAGGAGGGTTGCGGCACGTTCATGCTCGGATACGAATCCATCGACGGCGTGCCGGTCACCTTCAACAAGTGGCTGCTGTCCGACAAGCTGCGCGGCGACTGGCACTACCAGGGCACGCTGATCACCGACTGGGACAACGTCGGCCGTTCCGTGTGGGAGCAGAAGGTCAAGGCCGATTACGTGCACGCCGCCGCGGACGCGGTCAAGGCCGGCAACGACCTGATCATGACCACGCCGAAGTTCTACGAAGGTGCCATCGAGGCCGTGAAGACCGGCCTGCTGGATGAGTCGCTGATCGACGAAGCCGTGTCCCGCATCCTCGCACTCAAGTTCCGCCTGGGCCTGTTCGAAGATCCGCGTCTGCCGGACCAAGAGCGCATCAAGACGGTTATCGGCTCCAAAGCCCATCAAGAGCTCAACCTGCAAATCGCACGCGAATCCGTGGCGTTGCTGAAGAATGACGGCGCATTGCCGTTCTCGGCTGCGGCGGGCAAACGCATCGCCGTGGTGGGCCCGCTTGCCGATGACGCGCAGGAGCAGTTGGGCGATTGGGCCGGCAATTCCGGTCAGGTCAATTGGATGCCGGATGGCCAGCCGCGTGAGATGATCACCACCGTGCTTGACGGGTTCAAGCAGCTTGCGCCCGAAGGATGCGAGGTTGCGTATTCGCGTGGCGCGAACATCATCGATTTGGTGGACGATCCGGAAGGCGAGTTCTATCCGGATGGCCAGCCTCGTCCGAAGCTCGCCGTCTCCGCCAAGTTCGACCAGCAACTGCTGGATGAGGCGGTGGACAACGCTCGCCGTTCCGACCTTGTTGTCGCCGTCGTGGGCGATGTGGTGCAGTTGGTCGGCGAGACCTGCTCCACCGCCACACTGGAACTGCTCGGCGGGCAGAACGCCATGCTCAAAGCGCTTGCCGACGTGGCCCGCGAGACCGGCAAGCCGCTGGTCGTGGTGCTGATGAGCTCCAAGCCGCAGGTGATGCCGGCATGCGTGATCGGCACGAATGGCGTGATCGTGGACGAATCCACGGCCGACGGTGTCAGCGCGTTCATGTGGGCGCCGAATCCGGGTATGAAGGGTGGCCAGGCCATCGCCGAAATCATTCTTGGCGAAACCGAGCCGAGCGGACGTCTGCCGATCACCTTCCCGCGTCATGCGGGCCAGCTGCCGGTCTATTACAACCAGATCCGTGGCCAGCACGGCAATCGTTATGCCGATCTCACGCAGGATCCGGCGTTCGCGTTCGGCGAGGGCCTCGGCTACACGACCTTCGCATATGGCGAACCGACAATCACGAACGTTCCGGCTTCCGGCACGTTCGCCACCACCGATACCATGCATGTCGAGGTTGCGCTCACCAACACCGGCGAGCGCAAAGGCACCGAAGTAGCGCAGTTGTATATCGGCGATATCGTGACGTCCTACAGTTGGACGGACCGCGAGCTCAAAGCGTTCCAGCGCGTGGAGCTTGAGCCGGGTGAGACCAAGACCGTTGCGTTCGATATTCCGGTTTCGGAGTGCACTATCGTCGATTCGGATGCCAACCGTATCGTCGAGCCGGGCGAGTTCGAAGTGTTGATTGGCCATTCGAGCCGTCGTCGCGATTTGAAGCGCATCACGTTCACTGTGGCGTAGTTGTATGCGATAGTGCGATTGCGTTGCGTAACCACATTGCGTAATCGCACTATTCAATACCCCTTTTCGCTCACGCAAAATAAATCAAGCCGTCAATATACGCATGTGAGCGAAAAGGGGTAATCGTATGCCATTATGCAAAATCGCAAATGGCGGAATTCCAACGTTTCCTATTTCTAAAATCAGATAGTTCAGCGCACGTATGCGCAAAAACGCACTTTTCCGCAATCCGTGAGCAA
>OHHR01000722.1_pt1 | contig 18633 bp, 15 predicted proteins | sample 1568021 | NCBI WGS metagenome assembly OHHR01 (sample SAMEA3879560, study PRJEB24766) | human gut metagenome | biome: human-associated habitat; feature: feces | place: USA | collected 1985/1987 | reverse complement strand
AGCAGCTGTCGCACCTCGCTCGCCGTATCGGCACTTAGAATTATGCGGTATTGCCTTAGAATTATGCATTATTGCCAAAAAAATGGCGTTTGCGTATTTTGTTTGGCTTTTTTGCCAAAGAAAGTCGAATTAGTATACGTAAACGCCATTTATTTTGTTTTCTGCGCGGAAGCAGCACTTTATACTGTAGGGTATACAATACAGAAAGATGGGTGCTTCCTATGAATCTCTATGCCCTTTCCGTGAATCATCGTGCGAACCCTCTCGGCATCAACTCTGACGAGCAGCCCTATTTTGGTTGGAAACTGAAAAGTGAAAAGCCGAACACAATGCAAGCCGCATATCGCTTACGGATCTATGCAGACGATACGGTTTGCTTCGACAGTGGGCGGGTGGAAACAGCATGCAACGCTTTTGTTTGCGGTCCCGATCTTCTGCGACCGCAAACATTCTACCGCTGGGCAGTGACTGTATGGGATAATCATGGCGAAAACACCACCGCCGAAAGCAGCTTTGAAACCTCGCTGTCTTCCAAGGAATGGAAAGCCGATTGGATGCGCACACCCCGCGCCTATGTGCAGCGCAAAAAAGGGTTCGGCACACAGCCGCCGGCCACGCTGTTTCGTCGCGCGTTTACTCTTAGCGCTGCACCCCGCCGTGCGCGGCTATATGCCACCTGCCTTGGAGTTTACCGCCTGACCGTAAACGGAAAACGCCCCGATATGCGGGAGTTTGCCCCGGAACACACATCTTACAAGGGTTTGTTGTGCTTTCAGACTTACGATTTAACGGCACTTTTGCATATCGGCGAAAATGTACTGGGCATGGAAGTCGGCGACGGCTGGTATTGCTGCCCGCAGACGCAGCCGCCCATTGATGGCTTGCAGCCCGACCATACGGTGTTGTTCCAACTTGAAATTGAAAATGCCGATGGCACACACACCCGTATTTGCTCCGACGAAGGCGTGCTGACACACGAGAGCGCTGTGCGTGCCTCGGATATTTTTGATGGAGAACTCTATGACGCGCGTCTGGCTTTGCCCGGCTGGGATATGCCCGGTTTTACTGCTGCTGACTGGCTGCCCGCTGTCAAAGATACAAAGCAGAGCGATTCCGTTTTATACCCGCAGTTTGACAACCCGGTGATCTGCGTAAAAGAATTGCCCGCACAGTGTGTTTATACCAGCCCCAAGGGCGAGACAATCGTGGATTTTGGACAGGTCGTCGCAGGTCGTGCCCGTGTGACTGTGGATTTGCCGACAGGTGCCGCAGTGACGTTAGAACATTTTGAAGCAGTTGACGCAAAGGGAAACTATTTCAACAACATCGACAGTGCAATGGGCGTAACCGAGCAAAAAGACGTGTTCATTTCCGATGGTACGCCGCAAACATTTGAGGCGCGGTTCACTTTTCACGGATTCCGTTATCTGCGTGTCAGCGGGGTGGAAAATCCGATTGCCGAGCAATTTGTGGCTGTCGTTCTTTCTACCGAAAAAACAAATGCCGGAACCTTTGAATGTTCCAATGCAGATTTAAACCGCTTATACCAAAACACTCGCTGGAGCCAGTGTGCGAATATGATGTCCATTCCCACCGACTGTCCCCAACGCGAAAAGGCGGGATGGACCGGCGATATTTCTTTGTATGCCAAAACCGCCTTGCTGAATGAGGATGTCACGCCGTTTCTGACCCAGTGGCTGCAATCCCTGTGTGTGGACCAGCGCGAAAACGGCTCGATTCCCTTTACGGTTCCGGATGTGTCTATCTACCACTATGCCGGCATTCAGATGGGGGAGCAAACCGGATGTGGCGGTCCCGTGTGCAGTGCCGGTTGGGGTGATGCTGCCGTGACGGTGCCGATGGCCATGTACGAAGTCACCGGCAATACCTGCATCCTTGAAAAGCAGTATGACAGCATGAAGGGCTGGTGCGACTATGTTATCAGCCGTGCCCGTATTCACGCACCGAACAGCACCCTGCCCGATGAAGTGGAAGAACATCTGTGGGACACCGGATTCCAGTTTGGTGAGTGGCTGGTGCCCAGCCTTGCCGGAGCACCTCAAGAGCAGTTATTCACCACAATGGCTACAACTTCTGCCTATACAACGCCGATTTTCGGCTGGCTGGTCGTCCACAAAATGGCACAGGCTGCCGCCGTTTTAAGGCGCGAAGAGGATGCTGTTCGGTATCAGGAAGAAGCCGACAAGATGAAACGCGCGATCCGGGCAGCACTTATTACGGCAGACGGTGTTTTAAGGTATGAACGGCAGGGTGCTTATGTGCTGATGTTGGTCTTTGGGCTTGTGCCGGATGCATGGGTGGACAAATTCGGTACAAAGCTGGCAGAAATCATTCACGCAAACGGCGACCGCCTTGACACAGGATTTTTGCCCACGCCCTATTTGCTGGATGCGCTCTGCATCGGCGGGCAGCGCGAACTCGCCTATACGCTTTTGTACCAGACAGAGTCTCCGTCGTGGCTGGCACAGGTAAAGCGCGGTGCCACTACAATTTGGGAAAGCTGGGAGATGTATCAGCCCGATGGAACGCCTAAAAAAGAGAGCTTCAATCATTATACCTACGGCACGGTAGACGATTGGATTTTCCGCACCATCGGCGGCATAGACCAAGAGGATACAGGCTATCGGCGGCTTATGATTCATCCTCAACCAGACAAAAGCTTGACGTGGGCCAAGCGCAGCTTTGAAACGGAGAATGGAACCGTATATGCGTCTTGGAAACGTGAAGGCGGACAATTCATCTTAACCGCCGACATTCCCTGTAATACCACCGCCAGAATTATTCTGCCGGATGGCACACAGCATACGGTCGGCAGCGGTCACTATACATTGAATTGTTAAGGCAGCACCGCACAGTCACTTTGCGCTGGGTAACCACGGTGCGCCCGCCCTGCGCGTAACGCTGGAGGTGCCTGACGACCTGCACAGTGCCACCGTCACGGTGGAAGCCGCCTGCGAGAACACCCCCGACGGCACCGAGGTTCTGTTTGCCATCGAGGGTGTCGGGGAACAGACCGCCGCCATGATCCAACAGCTGAACGCCGCATTGAACAAAATCAAGAAAGAGGGATGAACCATGAAGAAGGTTGCGCTTTCACTGGATAGCTCATTGAAAGAGATTTTTACCTATGAAGAAAGCCGCGCAGTGTTTGACAAATTCCTGCCCGGTATGCGCACGATGGCAGAAAACCAGCCCGCAACGCTGGGTTTCTCCGTTCGTAAAATCATACAATTTTCGGGCGGAGCCATCCCTGCCGAAACTGCCGACGCGCTGGACGCAGCCCTGTGTGCGCTCGAACTGTACAGTGCCGAGCCGGAAATGTCCGACATGCCGCTGACCCCCGACGGGGCTGAGGTCGTGCCGGAACCACCCCGCGACGCCATCTACCCCGGCAAGGTCTGGCGCGACACCAACGGTCGCCGCATCCAAGCCCACGGCGGCGCGCTGTATTACGACGACGGCGTCTACTACTGGTATGGCGAAAACAAGGATCACACCGACGGCAAATGCCCGGTCTGGACATGGGGAATGCGCGCCTACCGATCCACCGACTTGTGTAACTGGGAAGATTTGGGCTTGTTCATCCAGCCCGACCTGACCGACAAGGATGCGCCGCTGTATCCCACGTCCCGCGCTGACCGCCCGCACATTGTCAAATGCGCGTACACGGGCAAGTATGTCTGTTGGATCAAGCACTGCGGTGACAATGCCTGCTTTACCGTCTTGCAGGCCGACAAATTCTTAGGTCCCTATGAAATTGTCAAAGCCCACTACCGCCCGTTTGGCTGCGAGGTCGGTGACTTTGACATTGCCGTTTGCGGCGATACGGCATATCTCTATATGGACGCAAACCACAACGGTCAGCTGACGATGCGCCTGACGCGGGACTTCTTGGAGGCGGAAGAAAAAATCTGCTGGCAGTACGAGGGTCTGCACGCGCCGTTCAGCCGCGAAGCGCCGGCTGTGTTTGAGCATGGCGGCAAGTGGTATATGCTGACCTCCGGCATGACCGGGTATGTGCCGAACAAGAGCGACAGCGCCGTGTCCGACGCGCCCGACAGGCCGTTTGTGAGCATCGGTGACCCGCACGCAGATGACGCGAGCCATGCGTCCTTCAACAGCCAAATCTCGCAGGTGTTCAAAGTTCCCGGTAAGCGCGACCTCTACATCGCACTGGCTGACCGCTGGGTGCCGGACTACCCCGTGGATGCTAAACTGGCGGATCTGCTGGAGCGCTGCACCGCACAACGCTTTGACCCCGAACACTACAAGGCAACGTCCGAAGAAATGCAAACCATGATGCAAAGCCCGATGCTGACCAGCGCCAATACTTCCCGCGCCAATTATGTCTGGCTGCCCATCACGTTTGAGGAAGGCAAGCCGAAGATCTACTGGCGCGACAGCTGGAAATTGAGCGATTTTGAATAAGGAGTTTTGTATGCGCAGCACATTGAATTTCAATTCCCATTGGCAGTTCACAAAACCCGGCGCGGCACCGGTGGCTGTGACCCTGCCCCACACATGGAACGCCGCCGATGGCACCGACGGCGGCAACGATTACTTCCGCGGGACCTGCACCTATACCAAGGAATTTGCCGCCCCCGCACACGCCGACGATGAGGAGGTCTGGCTGGAATTTGAGGGTGCCGCCATGACGGCAGTCGTCACCTTGAACGACCAGCAGCTGACGCGCCACGCGGGCGGCTATTCCACTTTCCGCGTCAACCTGACCCCCGCACTGGCTGCGCAGAACACGCTGACTGTGACCGTGGACAACAGCGCCAACCGCACGGTCTACCCGCAGAAAGCGGACTTTACCTTCTATGGCGGCATCTACCGCGATGTACATATCCTTATTGTACCGCACAGTCACTTTGCGCTGGGTAACCACGGCGCGCCCGCCCTACGCGTGACACCGGAGGTGTCTGACGACCTGCACAGTGCCGCCGTCACGGTGGAAGCCGCCTGTGAAAATACGCCCGACGGCACCGAGGTTCTGTTTGCCATCGAGGGCGTCGGGGAACAGACCGCCGCCGTGCAGGGCGGCAAGGCTGTGACCGTGTTCCACATGGAAAACGTCCACCTGTGGGACGGCGTGGCGGACCCGTATCTGTACAGTGTAGCTGCCTCACTGCCCGACGGTGACGCCGTGGCGGTCAACTTCGGCTGCCGCAAAATCGCGTTCAAACCCGACACAGGTTTCTGGCTCAACGGCAGAAATGTCCGCCTTGTGGGCGCGGCGCGGCATCAGGACCGCGCAGGGATCGGCAATGCGCTGACCGCCGCTGAGCATGAGGAAGATATGCAGATTTTGCGGGATATGGGCGCCAACACCGTGCGCCTTGCCCACTACCAGCACGCGCAATACTTCTATGACCTCTGCGACAAATACGGTCTTGTCGCGTGGGCAGAGATTCCCTACATCACCGAGCATATGCCCGAAGCCACTGCCAACACGCTGAGCCAAATGGAAGAACTGGTGCTGCAAAACTACAACCATCCGTCCATTATCTGCTGGGGCTTATCCAATGAGATTACCGTCACTACCGGCGTGACAGAAAACCTGACGGCGAACCATCGTCTTCTGAACGACCTCTGCCATCGCCTGGACGCCACCCGCCCCACCACAATGGCGCACGCTTTTATGTTGGACCCCAACGACCCGTTTGTGCAGCTGCCCGATATTTGCAGTTATAATCTCTACTACGGCTGGTACTTGGGTGAATTGCAGCAGAACGATGAATTTTTTGACACGTTCCACAAAAAGCCACCCCGACCGCGTCATCGGTCTGTCGGAGTTCGGCGCAGACGCAAACCCCGCCTACCAGAGCGCCCGCCCGGAGCGCGGCGACTGGTCGGAAAGCTACCAAGCCGTCTACCACGAGCATATGCTCAAAATGTGGTCGGAGCGCCCTTACATCTGGGCAATGCACGTCTGGAATGGGTTCGACTTCGGCGCGGACGGTCGCGGTGAGGGCGGCAAGCCCGGTCAAAACCAGAAGGGTCTTGTGACCTTCGACCGCAAGACGAAGAAGGACGCCTACTTTATCTATAAGGCATATTTGAGCAGCGACCCGTTTGTGCATCTCTGCGGACGCCGCTACGCCCACCGCACCGAGAGCCAGACCGAAATCAAGGTCTACTCCAACCAGCCCTGCGTCACGCTGTTTGTGGACGGCAAAGAATTTGCCGCGCAGGACGGCGACAAGATTTTCAAGTTTACGGTGCCCATCTCCGGCACGCACGAAATCAAGGCCGTGGCGGGCAGCTGCACCGACTGCATGACAATCACGAAGGCAGACAAACCCGACCCGACCTACCGCGCCGAGGGGCAAGTCGAAAACTGGTTCGATAAGCCGGAAGAGCTTATGAAAGAGGGCTATTACTCCATTATGGACTCAATGGAGACTCTGCAGAAATCTCCTGCTGCCAACAAGCTTCTTTCTTCCCTTATGGTTAAGGCATCCAACGCCTATGGGGATGTTGCAAAAAATGTAAAAATGCCGCCGGAGATGGAACGTCAGATGGCACGCACATCTTTGCGTTCCATTCTGAAGCAGGTCGCAAAGTCCATCACCCCCGCAGATGTGCAACAGTTGAATGCGGCACTCAATAAAATCAAAAAAGAGAGCTGATCCATGCGTGAAGTCGAACTTTCTCTAAATGGCACCCTGCGTGCGATCTTCTCTTTTGGGGAAAGCCGTGCCGCGTTTGATCGGTTTCTGCCCAGTATGTGTGTCATGGCAGAAGCGCAGCGTTACCGTTCCTTTGGACATAAAGTCGATGATTTTGACATTGCCCTTGACGGCACAACGGCGGTTCATGTCTATATGGGTGCTGACCATACGAAAGCGACAGCGCCGTTTCCGATGCGCCGGATGCGCCGTTTTTCAGTATCTGTGACCACATGTAAATGATGCAAGCTGTGCATCGTTCAACAGCCAAATCTCACAGGTTTTCAAAGTTCCTCGCAAGCAAGACTAGTATATTGCATTAGCTGACCTCTGGGTACCGGATTACCCTGTTGACGCAAAGCTGGCTGATACTCTGGAGCGCTGCGCAAAGTTTTGACCCGGAGCATTATAAGACAGCCTCGGAAGAAATGCAGAGTATGATGAACAGTCCCCTGCCGGACAGCGCCAACACTTCCCTGCCAATTACGTCTGGCTGCCCACCACGTTTGTGGACGGCAAACCAAAGATTTGCTGGCTCGATAGCTAGGAAGTGAGTAATTTCAATTGAACAACGCCTATCATCGATTTCTATGATAGACTTAGTGATGAGTTCTCTGAAATCATTTTAGATTATCTCCATTTTGACCACCGTTTGACCACTACTATGCAGTGGCACTATAAAATGCCGGAAAAGCCTGTTGTGACAAGGCTTAACAGTCGTAAGGAACTATAAGTCTTGCGGTTGGGGCAGAGAACGGTGTGACCGTGAAGGTCACGCCGTTTTTTTGCGTCCAAGGGTAGATTCTGCGATCATGGGTTCTGCCAGCACGGGGATCTCCACCTCGTCAACAAAATTAAAGATGATCTCCACCTTCTGTCGGCGCTTGCCGCCAGACTTATCCGGTGCGTGAATGATGACCTTCTTGATATACTCGTTGACAATCGTCTGCGTCAGCTCCGTGACATCCACATACTTTTTCGTCAGCGCAATGAAAGCGTCCAGATCGTCGCCCATTGCCTGCCGCTGCTCGACCCATTCTTCCGTCGTCTCAATTTCGAGCTTTAACCGTTCCTGCTCCGCCTCATAATCAGCAGTCATCTTCTTGTACTTTTCCTTGCTGATCTCACTGAGGGCGTAGTCCTCATAGAGCCGGGACATGACCACATCGAGGGTGGATAGGCGTTTTCTTGCCTGCTCCACGCGCTTCTGATCTTCCCGGATGTCACGTTCCTGGTCGGCGCGGCGGTAATGCAGCCACTCCTCCTGAAACCCCTCCACATCGCTGCGGATATACGCATTGACCGCCTGAATCCGTTCCAGCACCAGCTCCCGCAGCACATCCTCCCGGATATAATGTGCGCTGCATTCACCCCGTCCGCTCTTGTACTTGGAGCAGCGGTAGTGATCCTGCTTGCCCTCAAAGCCCTTGCAGGTGGCGAAATGGAGCTTGCTGCCGCAGTCCGCGCAATAAACAAGTCCTGCGAACAATCCCTGCCGTTCCGCTTTCACAGGACGGCGTTTGTTTTTGCGCAGCTCCTGCACTCTGTCCCATTGTGCCTGAGAAACAATGGCTTCCTGCGTGTCCGGCACGATGAACATATCCTCCGGATTGTTGGGAATCCTCTTTTTCAGCTTATATGACTTGGAGTAGGTCTTGAAATTGCAGGTGCAGCCGGTGTATTCCTGCCGTTCCAGAATCCCGACGATGGATTGATCGCTCCAGCCATACGGATTCTTGGGCAGTGGCTTTCCCTTACGGCTGGCATACAGCGCCTTGGTCGTGAGAACCTGATCCTTTTCAAGGATCCGTGAAATCTGCTCCGGGCCTTTGCCGTCGATGCAGAGGTCAAAGATGCGCTTGACAAACGGGGCGGCGTCCCCATCCAGAATCCACTTGTCCTTGTCGTTCGGGTCGCAGCGGTAGCCATAGGGCGGTTTGCCCAGATGCTTGCCGCTGGTGCCGCGCTGACGCAGACTAAAATCTAACATCTTTGCAAATACGGCGATCCGGTTTGTTCAGTGCTTACCGGAAGCGAGGCTGCTGAAATCCGTGGTCGTGCCGTTTGAGATGGACGTTCTGGAAAGACCGCTCCCTCTGACGAAAGCGGCAAAAGAATCGAATGGCAATTCCTCACACACGATCTCTCTGCGGCAGACGGAGCGCTGGAAAACAGGTGAAACGATTACCGCTGCTGTCTACGAATATCTGGTAGACAACGATGGCGAGTGGGGCGAGCTGCGGTTTTACTTTGAGAACGGCACAGCCGAGATAGTAAAACTGGCAGATTGGGACACAGTGAAATCTAACGTCTTTGCAAAAACGGCGATCCGGTACATACAGGGATTTCCGGAAGCGGGACTGCTGAAATCTGTGACCGTGCCGTTTTGGAAAGGCAGGGCATAATTACCCGCAGAGCATGACCTTTACACAGAACAGGCCGTCCTGATAGGTAACCGTACTCACCCCGCTGGATTTTTCTGCGATGTGACGGACGGACTGAAGTCCGACGCCGTCTCCTTTTCGCTTGGAGGACTGGAATACGCCACCTTTTTCGCGGATGACTCCGTCATAGGTGTTTTCAACCTGAATCAGGGCCAGACTGTTTCCATGCAGACAGGCGGTCAGCTCGATTCTGCGTCGGGCAGGCGCAGTACGCAGGCTGGCTTCCAGCGCATTTTCCAGCAGATTCGAGAGAACCAGGCACAGATCGATCTCGTCTACAGGAAGACATTCCGGCAGATCGAGCTGCACGGAAAATGGGATCTGCTCCCGCTTCGCAAGTGCGCAGTAATACCCAACCACGCTGTCTGCCGCCCGGTTTTCGCAGAAGTGCATTTCAAGACTTGGAATTCTGGAAACCGCACCGGAGAGATAGGCTTTGATCTTTTCAAGATTCCCTTCTTCTGCAAGGGCAGCGAGCTGACATAGCTGGTGGCGCAGATCGTGCCGCGCCTGCCGGGCTTCCTCAATGGCAGCTTTCAGGCTTTCGTAGCGCTGCTGCTGCATGGAAAGCAGCTGGTTCTCCTGCTGCAATCTCACATTCCGGTTGATGCTGATCGCCATCAGAAGGAAGATTGCGTTGAAGAAAAGCATCAAAAACAAAAGTGTGATACTGATCACAAAATACCCCTGCAAAACACGCCCGGTATAGAGTGTGTCCGCATACTTGGGAATCATAAACAGATTCAGCGCAATGAACACCAGCGGCAGCACCCAGAACACATACCATGTCTGCGCCAAATTTTCATCCTCGACCATTCTCCGCACGCTGTGCGTCGCAGGATAATAGGCGATGGCGGCAAACAGCCAGCAGATCGCATGATAGCAAATCGCAGATCGCAGGCAGAGCCACGGCGCAGCCTGCGCCTGCGGCAAACCGGCCAGCATAGCGGCGTTGATCGCTCTTGAAAGGCTGTTGATACAGGCAAATACCGCACAGACGGACAACGCAATCGTTCCGGATTTCCAAAGCGAAATCCGGAGCGTTTTTATGTAGATCACGACTGCAAGCAAGGTTAGGCCTGCAAGCATCGGCACAGTCGGCATGCGGCGCGCATAGCACACCCCGCCTCCGGCGGCGCAAAGCAGCGCAAGCAGTGGAACAAGCCACAAAACAAGCTTTGACAGCGGCTGCTTTAAGCTGGATTTTGCCGGGAAGTAGGCAAGCAGCATGCCGGGAATCACCACGCCGAGCTCCAGAATTGGACGCAGCAGCTCCATTATGCCATCCGCCTCCTTTGAAGCAAGAACTCCATAAGCGCCTGCCGGGCGCTTTTCAGAAGGTCCTGACTGACAAACACGCGGCTTCCGTCCGCCATGCGGAAGGCGGCGTCTTCCAGATCCTTCGCGTGTTCCAGATTCACGATTACGCCGCGCCCGCACACAAAAAAGCGTGTGTCATCCTTTAGTGGTGCGATGAAAGTCTTGAAGGGTTGGCGTGTGGCAAGCGTCTTTTGAACCGTCGTATGGACGTAGATCAAGTGGGCGAAGTGTTCTGCGTAGACGATGTCCTGATAGCGCAGATGGATCTCGCTTCCCTCCACCTTTAGCTCCATATATTTGTCCGGCTGCGGTATGCGGGCAAGCAGCTCGTCCGTCAGCGCATCGATGTCCGCTTCGGTAAAGGGCTTGACCAGATAGTGCAGCGCCCGTACCTGAAAGCCCTCCAGCGCATGGTCGGTCGAGGTCGTGGTAAAAACCAGCAGGCAGTCCGTGTTGGTTTTCCGTAGCTTCTTTGCCGCCTCCATGCCCGTCATGCCATCCATATAAATATCCAGAAATGCGGCAGTAAAGGGCGCTTTCCTTGCCGCTTCCAGAAATGTCTCGCCGCTTTCGTATTCCAGAATATCCGCCTGCACATTTCTCCGGTGAAGCTGCTGCTCCAGCCGGTCTTTCAGCAGTGCACGTTCCGCAGCAAGATCATCCACAATCGCAATTCTCATGCAGGGTCCTCTCCTTGTGCTTGAATTCCAAGATAATTATATCACAGCGTGTCGAGGATGACAAAGAACCGCTGTCGGAATTCGTGCCAAAATCGCCCCTTTCGTGCTACGGCACTTGAAAAAACCGAATGGCCTTTTTATACTGAGCACAAGCAAAATGCCAAATCGGATGAAGAAAGGAGGGAAATCTGTGTATCGTATTGCCGTGCTGGCAGAACAGGAAGCAGAGCGGCAGCGCTACGCCGAGCAAATTACCCGGTTTTGTGAAGCGAAGGGGCTGTTTCCGCAGGTCATGCAATATGACGACCAGGAACGCTTTTTTGAAACGGCGCAGAAAGATGCTCCAACCAATACCGTCATTGCACTTTCCGGAGTGGCAGGACTGAATGCAGCGGAACATCTTCGCTCCTTATGCCCCGCGTGCCGGATGATCTGGTGCAGCGACTTGGATTTCTCCCTTCACGCCTTCCGGCTGCGGGCAGACTATTTCCTGCTGGAGCCGGTTTCCGAGGAAGCATTCCAGCGAGGACTGAATGCCTGGATTGAATAAACGGGCATCGAACCAAACCGAGACAACAAGCACAAAAATGGAGGATATCAATGAAAAAGAAAAAGTTACAATGTTCTGTACCAACCCTTCTGCTGGCCGGTGTGTTGTGCCTGACACTGGCGGCCTGCGGCGCGAAGCAGTCTTCCGACATGCCTGCATCGGATACAGACTCCGCGGTAAGCGCTGCCCTGCCGGTAAAGGCCATGAATGCCAAGCGTGTCGATGAAAACCCCTATATGGCAAAGAGCGACGCCAACATTCACCATGACGGCTACAATACCGACTCTACGGATGAAGTCCTGCCGCTTGGCATCTATCCGGAGATCAATGTTTCCTATGAAAAAACCAACGCGAACGCTTCGCCTGCCATTTACTTTGACAGCTACGGCCACGCAGTCGTTCCGCTGCTCGGCGGCATCGCCATCCGCGATCTGAATGCCGAAGAGACGAAGACTCTTGGCTATTTCTCTCCGAAGCAGCACGACGGCGGTGGTTACGTCATCCAGAGCTCCTACACGTTCCTTGACTCGGAAAACCGCATCGTCTGCCCCACCAGCAACAACCATGTGCTGATGCTGCGGGCAACCGATGAAGCAGGAAACGTCCTGCCGGAGTTTGAAAAGGTACTGGACATTGACATCAAGGCGGCAGCCGAAGCTGCGCTCGGCAAGGAGCTGACGCAGAATCTTCTTTCCGTGGTCTTTGACTACGACGGCAACCTCTGGTTTGCCACCGGCGGCTTCCGCATCTATCCCGAGCGTGAGCAGCAGGGCGTGCTCGGCTACATAGCCCACTCGGCGATCGAGGCGATCCTAAACGGAGAGCAGGCAGACCTTTCCAAGGCTGTCTTTGTCCACGAGCTGACCCCCGGTGAGGGCGCGGAAAACGGCATCGCCGCCTCCAAAGACGGTGCAGTGATCCTGACCAACCAGAACTGCTATCTTCTGCGCGCAGAAGAAGGCGTAGACGTTGTGTGGTGCACGCCGTATGAGAGTGCAGGCGCAAAGGTGAGCGGCGAGGGTGACAAGACCACCGGCGGCGGTCTTGCCTGGGGCGGCGGCTGCTCCCCGTCGCTGACGCCGGATCTTGTGATGTTCACCGACAATGCGGATCCAGTCAAGCTACTGGCGCTCGATATGAAGACCGGTGAGATCGTTACAAGCATGCCGGTTCTGGATGATCTGCCCGAGGGCTATCAGGTGGCGGTTGAAAACTCTGCCATCGTCTATGATGACAGCGAGGGCACCGTCAGCACGATTGTCTGCAACTGGTTCGGCGCAGGCAGCGCAGGCCTTGCCGATCCCGACAGCGATTCCTCCATCCAGAGCTATGCCAACATCTATGACACAAACTGGCTGACAAAGGGCAACTGCATGATCGCGCCCGGCGTCGAGCGCGTGGACACCGTGAAAACCGATTCCGGCTATGAGATGAAGAGCATCTGGTCTCGAAATGACCTGAGCGATACATCGATTCTCAAGCTCTCCACCGCGACGGGCTATATCTACGGCTATGTGCAGGATCTGGAAAGCGGCATGTGGCAGTACATCATTCTGGACTTTGCCACCGGCGAGACGGTATTCACCATGGACGTCTCCAACAAATATGGCTACAATAACATGGCTATCGGTATGTATGCCGGAAACAGCGGCAACGCGCTCTACTGCCCGACGGGCTATCTGGAGCTGCTGTGCTTGCAGGACCGCTTTGTGTATCTTCCCGAAATGCCCTACCGCAAGGTCGATCTCGATAAGGCCGCGCGGAACGTACTGACACAGGAACAGTTTGAGCAGGACGGCGGTGACGGCACGGTCGCCAGCTGGCGCAATACTGTGACGGTCGAAAATGTTCATCCCAACACGACGGTCTCGTTCCGGATGAACAACCTTTCCGGGGACACCGCCGGGCTGAAGCTCTATGCCTACGGTGCAGACGGAAAGCTGGCGGAGGTCGGCAATGAGCTGTGGTCGATCACGGATGAGACAGGCGCTGCCGTGGATACCCTGTCCGATGGCACACTGTATGAGCTGCGTGTGAGTGTCGCGGACGGCGGCGCGTTCGACCTGAGCGAGACGGAAAAGGAAATCAAAATTTCCGTTGTACTTGTAAAGTAAGACTCAAGGAAAGCTGTCAAAAAACTACAAAATCACCCCCGTTTCTGATTGATATGCTCCCTTTATGAGAGACAGTGAAATAAAAATACTGTCAATCACGAAGGGAGCATTGTTCATGTCAAGAAGGAAAACCAGCAGATCAGAGCAACTGTCGGCGGCGAAAGCCTCTGCATGACCTGTGGACGTGTCAGCCCTTTGTCCACGCAGTCTACCTTTGAGGACTTGGCGGTGGATTTCGAGGGTACAACCGCCAGTGGCGCGGAGCGATTCTACCGGCGGACGCTTGACAAGCTGCTTGAAAGCAGGCTTGTCCATGCCGTGACGCTGAAGCAGACCGAATGCCGCAAAAGGAACAAAAAATAGCCGCCGCTGTCTACCTATATCAGGTAGACAACGACGGCGAATGGGGAGAGATCAGATTTGACTTTGCAACCGGCACAGCGGAGATCGTCTGGCTGGCGGAGTGGGACACGATAAAGTCCAATATCTTTGCAAGGACGGCGATTCGGTACATCCAGAGCTTGCCGGAGGTGCGGCTGCTGAAAAAGGCTATTGTGATGTTTGATCAGGCATTGTGATCCTAAAAATTCATAGCTCTTATTCAAGCAATCGCTTGATTTATTTTATGAAGCCTGATATGCTATTATAAGAAATACTGGATATTGCACAGAAATGGGGGGGATTGTGTTTTGAGGGAAGAAAAGAAAGCTGAAAAGAGACAGGAGCTTGTAGGCGTCTGCCTTGGCTGCTTTGTCGAAAAGGGGCTGACCGTTACCACCACAAAGGATCTCTGTAGGGCGGCAAAGCTGCAAAACGGCGGCATCTACTATTACTTCTCCACCAAAGAGGAAATCGTTCTTGCCTGCGCCGAGGAAGCGATCAGTCGAATTGAAAAAGCTGCGTTTGCCATCGTGTTTGAAGATATTAGTGACGTCAAAAGCATGATGGATCATCTCGGTGTGCTGGCGGATAAAATGTCGCCTACCATGCGCTTTCTGGTCAGCGTATGTGTGTCGCGCGAATACGGAGAAAAGGTAAAGCCTTCCCTTGTGCGGCTTGCGGCAAGATACCCTTATTACACGGGCAGGATTGCGGAGATCCTCGGCTGCACCGACGAAGAGGTTGCGCCGTTCGTTCATCTGTCGATCCTCGCCATCAACAATTATATGATCTTTGCCGAGCGAGCGCTGTTTGACCCACAAATCGAAGCAGTCAAAAAAGAGCTTTCAAGGCTTGCAGAAAGAAAGGGGCGGAATAATCGATAGTTTACCATAAAGAGAAAATCACAAACGACTTCATAGTCAATCCATACGCACAAACCGTTCCGTGAAGATGACCAAAGCAGAAAAGAATCATAGGAGGACAACATGAAAAAGATACTTGCAATTCTACTATCGCTGCTTACACTGCTTTCCTGCGGACTTCTTTCCGCCTGCTCTGCCGAAAAAACGCAGCCGGATACATTGGATACTGAAACCGTGTGGGAAACGGTCAGTGAGGCATACATCTATGCGTTCCCGCTGGTGCTGACCGACGCAACCAAAACATTATCGACCAATACGGACGGGACCATGACTGGCCGTGCGCCCATCAATCAGTTCAACCATGTAAAAAAGCTGGCGGACGCCTCTTTCCGCACCGTCGTGACGCCGAACGTCGATACCGTCTATTCGCAGGCATGGCTTGACATCAGCACAGAGCCTATGGTCTACGTCCTGCCGGAAACGGATCGCTTCTGCAATGTGCAGCTTCTGGATGCGTGGACGAACACCGCCGCCGTGCTGGACAAGGCGGGTGCTTATGCCATTGCGCTTCCCGGCTGGGAGGGCGAGCTGCCCGACGGTGTGACACGCGTGGACGTGCCCACCGCAACGGTGTGGTCGATCACCCGCACGGTGCTGTCCGGGAACGAGGATCTGCCCAATGTCTATGCCATTCAGGAGCAGATGCAGCTCCTGCCTCTTTCGGCTTATATACAGGGAGGCGAGTATGCCGCACCGCAGGGAGCTTATAAAGAGGAAAATGACTTTGTTCCCGTGAACAAGGTGCTTTCCATGACGCCAGCAGAGTTTTTCAATACGGCGAACGCTCTGATGCAGGTCAACCCGCCCGCCGATGCGGATAAGGAACTGCTGAAGAAACTCTCCGCCATCAACGTGGGCGCGGGTAAGACCTTCGACGCCGCTCTCCTGGGCGAAGGAGCTGCCGAGCGCTGGACGCAGATGCTTCAGGGGCTTCGCGCCACGCTTGCCGCCGACGGCGCGAAGTATGCGCAGAAACTCGGTCAGTGGATCTATTACGGCAAGCCCATCGGCGACTTCGGCACGGAGTATACCTACCGCGCGATGGTAGCGCTGGTGGGGCTTGGTGCCAACACCGTGGACGTGGCAATCTATCCCAAGACAGCGGTGGATGAGACCGGCGCAGCGCTGACCGGAGAAAAGAAGTATACGCTCCACTTTGAAACCCTTCCTCCCACGCTGGAGGGCGGCTTCTGGTCCGTGACCGCCTACGGAGAGGATGATTTCCTCATTGACAATTCCATCGACCGCTACTGCATCAACGACCGCTCCGACTTCAAGCTGAATGCGGACGGCACATTGGATATTATCCTGTCCAAGGATGCGCCGGAAGACACCCCTAACTGGCTGCCTGTTTCCGACGGGGAATTTCATCTGTTCATGCGGATCTATGTACCGGATATGACAGCACTGGATAGCTGGCAGCCGCCTGTTATCCGCGAACAATAAGGAGATGGAAAAAGAACGGCTATGAAACGTATTGCAGCAATGCTTCTTGTATCGGTACTGCTGCTTTCCTGCGTCGGCTGTGCGCAGGATGGGAGCAAAGAGCCGGACGCGGAAAAGGCAGACCTGGGTCTGACCGCCGAGGTCAAGCCCGCCACAGACTTTACGGCAAAGGCAAATGCCGCCGTCTACGATGAACTTGACTTCGATGATAAGCAGGAAGATGAATTCGCCACCCGTGGACTGATCGACGCGCCGGAAACACTGGAACTGAAGGACGAGAATGGGACGATCCTCTGGAGTCAGGAAGCCTATGCGTTCCTGGACGATTATGAAAAAGCGCCTGACAGCGTAAATCCCAGCCTCTGGGAGAACACGAAGAACAACCACGCCTATGGCCTTTTTGAAGTGACGGATGGCATCTATCAGGTCCGCGGCTATGACATGGCAAATCTCACCGTTGTCAAGGGCGATACCGGCTGGATCGTCTTTGACACGCTGATGAGTGTGGAGTGCAGCCAGGCTGCCATGCAGCTGATCGAAAAGAATCTTGGTAAATTCCCGGTCAAGGCCGTCATCATCTCTCATTCCCACGCCGACCATTTTGGCGGCATCGCCGGCGTGATGGCGAAAGAGGATAAGGCAGACGAGACACTTTCTATTGAAGATCAGCTCGCCAGCGGCAAGATCCCCGTGATCACACCTGTGGGCTTCACGGAGCACTCTGTGAAGGAAAACGTCTACGCCGGTAAGGGTATGGGCCGCCGCAGCAATTATCAGTACGGTATCCTGCTGACGCCCGGCGTGACCGGCAAGCTGGCGCAGGGCATCGGCATGGGACAGTCCACCGGAACGGTCTCGTTCATGACGCCCAGCTATGAAATCACGCAGTCCGGTGAAAAGCTGACGATCGACGGTGTGGAGCTGGAGTTCCAGCTCACGCCGGGTACGGAAGCGCCCGCCGAAATGAACACGTGGCTGCCCCAGTACAAGGCGCTGTGGATGGCGGAAAACTGCACCGGCACACTCCACAATCTCTACACGCTGCGCGGCGCGGAGGTGCGCGACGGCGCGGCATGGGCAAGCTATATCACCGAGGCTATCTCCCTTTACGGCAAGGACGCGGAGGTAACCTTCCAGTCCCACAACTGGCCGCATTGGGGAAACAACGTGGTGAACGACTACATGGTCAACACGGCTGCCGTGTATAAGTTCATCAACGACCAGACTCTGACCTATATCAATCAGGGCTACACCAGCGACGAGATCTCCAACATGATCGAGCTGCCGGAGGCGCTCAATAAAATCTGGTACACCCGCCAGTACTACGGGACGGTCGCCCACAACGCCAAGGCGGTCTACCAGAAGTTCATGGGATGGTATGACAGCAACCCTGTCAACCTGAACCCCCTCATGCCAAGCGACAGCGCAAACAAATGGGTGGAGTACCTGGGGGATGTTGACAAGGTCCTGCAAATGGCAAAGGCGGATTTTGACAAGGGTGAATATCAGTGGGTCGCCGAGGTCACAAACACCATCGTCTTTGCCGACCCGACGAACACCGATGCACGGCTTCTGTGCGCCGATGCACTGGAGCAGCTGGGGTATCAGGCGGAGTCCGGTCCGTGGCGCAACGAATATCTGACCGCCGCGCAGGAGCTGCGCCATGGAAACGCCAATTTCACCGCTTCCACCAAATCTACCGGCGACATGGTCAAGGCCCTCTCCGCGCCCATGCTGTTTGACTATATGGCCATTGTCATGGACAAGCAGGCGCTGGCTGACCGCGACTTCACCATGAACGTGATCCTGCCTGACGTGGGCGAACAGCACATGCTCCGCGTGAAGAATGGTGTGCTGCTGGTCTATGCGGATACATTGTCTGATGATGCGGACGTGTCTATTACCTGTCTGAAGAATGCGCTGTTTGCGATCCTGACCAACAATCAGGAAACAGTTGCAAAGGCCGTCAAGGTCGAGGGCAGCGCAAAGCTGCTGACGCTGATGATGGAGAATATGAACCAGTTCCCGATCACCGGAGCCAACCCCTTCAACATCATCGAGCCGTAACAGCTTCGCGGGG
>OHHR01000695.1_pt1 | contig 19245 bp, 17 predicted proteins | sample 1568021 | NCBI WGS metagenome assembly OHHR01 (sample SAMEA3879560, study PRJEB24766) | human gut metagenome | biome: human-associated habitat; feature: feces | place: USA | collected 1985/1987 | reverse complement strand
AAGGTTGGCGTTGTCGCTTGCGCATCGGAACGTAGCGCTTCGCCGGCCAACGAAGGCGATGTCACCGCATCCAAATCAATCGCCGCAGATTTTGGTTTAGCTGCATTTAAACCGGCTAACCGACCGGAAATCAACAGGTCAGCGACCGAACTACCGCCGATATACTTCGTGGCAAAGGGATCGCCCAATTCACCGGCTTCATACAGGTGCGGAATCACGTTGCCGGCCAAATCAAGCACTTCGCACTGACCGTTGCGCCGGGCCCCACCATGAGTATGCAAAATATTATGCCGAATCGCAATCGCATAATAAGGACCATCCCCAAATTGACGTATCGTTTCCGCCGGTCGGTCAGCCACGTAATCTCGACCTTGGGCGCTAAAGAAGTTAAAGTCCGCGACCGCTTGGGCTAACCGTGGGGCTTTGATTTTATCGGCCAAGTCCGCTAAGGTATCAGCTTTAACTGCATAACTAATCACTTGCTTAATTTGGTCGGCCTTTGGAGACGTATCTTGCTGTAACTGGTCGTATTCAGCTTGGTCCATGACAATGTGCGGATGATTCTGGTTAGGCAACATCACATAATCCCCATGATTATATTGAAAGCCATGCCGATCCTCACACTGTTCATTCAAGTAACGCGTCCCATCATCACCGGCAATAAAGACGCTCCCAGTGAATAATGATTTCCATTGAATCATATAAGCGAATTGTTCATGAGCGCGACCTTCATTCAATGAAAAGGCGTGGGAATCGAAGTTGGCCATATGCCACAAACGCGCGCCCGCTTCCACCGCTAAGTCAATCCCTTTACCTTGGTTATAGAGCGTCCCAATTGGTGCCAGCGCCCCTCGGCCAAGAAATGTTTGGACCATTTCGGGATTGTTTTCGTAGCCGCCAGAACTCATGACGACCCCATTTTTCGCGGCAATATTCCGTAATTGCCCTTGATGTTCAATCTGAACCCCTAAAATAGTTTTGGTTTGGGGGTCTTGAATCAAATGTTGGGCCGGTGAATCGTACCAAACATCGATTTTATCTAATTGATCATAGACGCCTTGTCGTAATAGCTTCCAAAAACTACCATCGTATAAAGTTGTCATACTTTGATGAATCATGGCATCAGCATGGTCGAATTCATAATATTCGGGCCGCTTATGCATCCCTGACTGATGCGCTTTTAAGCCAAAGTCCGCTTCCGCATAGGTGGTTAATTGCGTCAGTTCATGTACAAAACTGTTTAAAGTCGCTTCATCGTGATCAAACGGCGCAAAGCTTTGCAAATAGTAATCCTTAGCTTTGTCAACATCGACGGCCGTGGCAAACGCCCCGGCGGCAAAGCGTGTATTCCCGCCTTCACTGCCTTCAGGCGCAGCATCAACGAGCAAAACTTTACGATCCTGCTTAGCCGCATACCGAGCAGCCGTCGCTCCGGCACCGCCAAACCCAATCACAACGACGTCATATTTGGCGTCCCATTTTAAATCCGCTGAATAATTCATATGTATCCCTCTTCCATAAATTATTTCTCTTGTTAAGTCGTAATATAGTCCTTCTGAGCGTTCAGGACCAACTTATTTTTGAAAGCGATTAACCGCTTGACACCCGCGAATAATGCCGGTTTTCCGCACTTGGTTGCACCTACTCATCAAAAAACTTATAATTGAAAAAGATTGACTTATAAATTTATTTTATAAGTAAAGTGAGGGAATTAAGATGAATGACCGGGACTTAACTTATTTTTGTAAATTAATTGAATTGGGTTCATATACTAAAACCGCCACCTTTTTTGAGGTGACGCAACCAACGATTTCAGCGGCTGTTAAACGGCTATCCAAGCAATATCATGACCCCCTCATCACGCAAAAGAACCGGAAAAGTAAATTAGAACTAACGGCGGCCGGAACCATTTTGTATCAAAAGGGTCAACGCGTGATCACCACGCTCGCGAGCCTGGATTACGACGTCCAACACGCCAACGATAAGAAGATACGCATTGCCTTTTCGGGCATTGCCGGTGGCTTTTATATGCCGGATATCGTGGTGCAATTTTACCAAGCAGGCATTGCCGGGATGCTCGACCCCACTTTTATTCGCTCATCTTCCGCCTTAAAAGCCTTGTCGGATGGCAAAGTCGATGTGGCCATTTATTCATGGAACATTCCATTCAATGACCCCCAATATTATTTACGGACTTTAGAGGTAACGGATTTCGTCTTGATCGTCAAAGCCGACGATCCTTTGGCCCAATTCGACAATATCAGTGTCGACGAATTACGCCATTTGAACTTCATCGCCCGTGACCGGCAATATTCCACCACCGAAGCCTTGTTTCAAACTTGTCATCAAGAAGACTTTCAACCAAATATCATTTACACTGCTAGCACGCTAGAGTTAATGATTAGTCTCGTTAAACGCGGCATGGGCGCGGCCTATATTTTAGAAAGTCGCGTTAAAGCCGTGTCCGGGATTGCCATCGTGCATATTCAAAAGTCCCAGCGCATGTACTCATATTCGCAATTAGCGATGCGCAAGAGCTTTATTCCGAATAAGTATCAACGTAAAGGTATTGATATTTTGCGACACTTTAAAAGCTGATTGGATTTCAATTTAGAAAGGATGACTCGCTTGACCAAAAAGACGAGTAGTTTGCCCCGTTTAAAAAATGCGTTTACCGCATTATTACGAACCCAACCTTTAGAACAAATCACCGTCCAATCAATTGTTCGGAAGGCTGACGTCAATCGCTCAACGTTTTATCGCCACTTTTTGGACCGAGACGATTTTCTGAGAACGTGTTTAGATACTTTGACATTCGATTTGATTTTAGTTAAATTAGATCAAAAACAGGAGTTTTTAATCCATGAAAAGCTTTGCACACCATTATAGTAGCGACATCTCTCGTGAACAATTTGAACTAATCCGGACAGATCTAGAAGGCATACGTAAGCGGACTAAGCCAAGAAAGGTTGATTTATATGATATCTTTTGTGCCCTGCTTTATACCTTGAAAAATGGGTGCGTTTGGCGCGATTTACCCAGTGATTTTCCTAAATGGGAAACCGTCTATTCCTGCTCATAGCGTCTGTCCGAACTTTCCCGGCTTAAAGCCCGCCTCGGCCAAGACGCTCCGATTCAAATTGAATGTCTGTCGTTAATAACTAACGCTAAACGGTTTGGAGGCTACGGGACGACTAATAGCTGAAAAACACCCTAGTTTAACACCAACCTTAATCCCAATAACCTGGACACCCCCATCCAAAACCCACTTGTACAGAACTATAGATACGTAATGGCATTTTAGAACACAAAATTTTATCCCGTATCCACCAATCTCAGTTGTTCAAATTCAGTAGTATTGGGATCACTGGTTAAGCTGAATCGTTGTACCGCCAGTAATTGTTCAGTTGGGTCCAAGAAGCGCGCTACCATTAGCCAATAGTTTAACCGTTGGGCTTGTTTGAGTGCCATCGCATGTTGCAATAGGCTGCTCCGGGTCGCAAACATGGTTGCTTGCCGACCATGACCTTTTTCACGATAAACTAAGCCCTGGTCAATTAGTTTTTTCAGGGCCTTGGTTAGACTACCTAAGCAAATATTTAATTCTTTAGAAATGTGCCGTAAAGATGTTCTGGTAAACCAGTTATTGTCCTGGGAAGTTCTTTGGTTAAAATAAGCCATAAGATCAGCTTGCCATTCCTGGACATGACTATTAACTCGTTCTGTGCGCGGCTTCGCATACTTATACCAGGTCGTTTGCGAACGCTGCAAATAAACCCGCCTGTCAGCATCGGGAACCCAAGTTTCTAGCAACGCATTCACATATTCACGGCTGGCCGCATGGAACTGACCTGAATAAGCATCATTAATTACTTTTTGAACATGCTGTGTCGCCAGCGGGTGGGTAAGATTGCTGTTAAATTCGTCCAAAATATCAAAACACTGGGCTTGCGAGACATTTGAGGAATAGCAAGCCAAGGCCAGCGTGAAGATTGTATTGTGCCGACCATAGCCCACGTTTTGATCAATGTCCGTTTGGTTAATTAAGGCTTGAAACCACGGTTGGTCAATCTGGCGACCAACCCGCCGAGCATAAAAAGACCGTTGAGTATTTTGGGGCTTAATTTGGTGCTGGTCATTCGCAAAATTAATGCTCCAAGTCATTAAAGCTTGGAAGTCAACCGTCATTTTAGGCTCAAAGTATTCAATATTGTCCGGCCGCGGAACTCTGAAAATACCAAAGCTGTTGCAAGTCACATCGACCGCTGGTAATTTTTGCGCATAAAAATCCTTGAGGGACTTAGCAATCGCTTTAGCAGCCCTGACGGCTGGCAATTTTCCATTAGCATGACGACGGACAAACACTGGCTCATCAAAGACATAGTAAATATGATAGCCCTTCTGGGTCGCCAAAATTAACGTTGGCATAAACTGGACGTCCAACATCGCCGTGTCCCAAACCTCGGCAAACTTCGCTTGCCGTTCCTCAGCATCACGGTAGTCAACGTCAACCACTAACGTATTGATCTGACTTAAATTTTGCTCTTTAGCCCCTTTAACATAATGCTTAGCCGCATCTGTATAGGTGAGATAATTGAAAACATTGGGTGTCCAATGCGTGCTGGTCGCATAATTATCATAGACGGCTTCTTTGGAGGTATAAATCGTCCCCCAGCTTTTCGCCATTTGGGCTTTACTGCGATACATGGCAATCGCACCGTGCTTATTTTGCTTCCCCGGAATCGTTTTTTCTAACTTCAAGACGTTACTATGTTGGGCTTTAGTTTCCCGTAACCCTTGATGCAAAATCAAATCAATCGCTTGTTGTGCTATTTCCATCGCTGACATACTGCTCACCCCCTACTAAAAAAGAACGCCGTAGCGTTCTTAGTCATCATTTTTATGTATTAAAATTAAACTTTCATACACTAGATTTTTAAGCAATCGCTCCAGTTAACGTGGCTACTTGGTATTTAAACCCCAACTTGGCTCTTAGGGCGGTCAAATTCATCAAACTGCATTCTTGCCAAACATAACTGGCACGAGTACAATTAACTCATTCGTTGATAGTTCTATGAGTTCCCGTGGCTTAGACCCCACGGGGATTTTTTTGTTTATTTAATTTTTAATTGGGATTAGCTTAACAGGTTTCAACAAACATGGAGCACTTCTCCCTCTAGGCTTAACTACACAAAAAGCAGATTAAGCCGCCCACTGGGGTAACTTAATCTGCTTTAACTAAACCTATGTATGCGTTTAACTCGACTTTTCGACTGGCGTAATCCCAATAGGTTTAGTATAATATTCCTATCAGGCAACTAGTGTTGACTACTTTTAGTAGTTCATACGCTAGCTAGCCATCTATAAAGACGAGCGTTAAAGGCGATCAAGCAACACGGTGCTTGGTTTGCTGATTAAAGAGTTATTTGGAGTAACTCTTTAATCAACGCTTTTTTTATTTGGTTTATAATTATTATATATTAAGTAAAAACAGATGTACACTATTATTTTAAAACCATTTTTCAGAAACGCCCTACAAACAATTAGAAATAACAGTACTATAACTTTTAAGTATTTAAGTACTTTAATACCCAAGTTTTAAAATACTATTTTAAAAAGCTTTATATATATAATTTTGTACATCTTTATATTCAGGCATTCAAATTTGATACTTTAGTACTTAAGGGTCAAAATACCAAAGTCCTATTGCGTTTTGCCTAAATTCAACCTATAATAATTACATCAGAACAGTACTAAAGTACTTATGGGAGGAAAACTAATGAGAAAAGCAGTCGTAATTTCCTTTGCAAATCAAAAAGGCGGTGTTGGTAAAACAACAACTGTTAGTGAAGTCGGTGAAAATTTAGCACGTGTTTATAATAAAAAAGTATTGATGATCGACATTGATCCACAATCAAGCTTGACGACATTAAAAAGTAACATGTCAAAAATTCTGCATGATAATAAAAAGACAATATCAGATGTCATGATGAAGAAAACTGACTTGATTGATGTTATTCTACCAATTAAACAAAACTTAGATTTAGCTCCTTCAACTTTATTTTTATCTGATGTTGAGCTTAATCTTGTAAGTGCTACAATGCGCGAAATAGTTCTACAAAAAGCCATTAACAAAATTAAAAGTTGCTACGACTATGTTTTAATTGATTGTCCACCATCAAGAGGATTGTTAACAGTCAATGCTCTGGCAGCTAGCAACTATGTCATTATTCCCGTCCAGGCTGAATATCAAGCATTAATTGGTATGCAATTACTCAAAAACACTATAAAAAACGTCCAAAATGAAATAAACAGCCATTTAAATGTTGGTGGATATGTCATAACTATGACATCACATACTAATCACAGTAACGAAACTGCTAACAGTATAAAAAAAGATAAGTTTCAGACATTATCTGAAATATCTCGTAGTATAGATGTTGCTGATGCCGGAGTAGCTAACATGGCGACTCATGAATACAACCCCGACAACAAGGCAGGCTTACAATACTTAAGATTATCAAAATACATTAGTAAAATGGAGTGAGAAAAATGGCTAATAGAAAAAGAAAACCAATCAATATTGACTCTAATCAGGAGGGGGAGAAGTTCGATACACTTTTTTCCTCAAAAGAAACACCTATCAAGAAGATTTCACCGGAACAAGAAGAAGTACGGTTACAACAATTCGACAAAATTCGTAATTTTTTCAAAAGGGATAAAAGACAAAAACAATATTCAGTTTATTTACCAGAAAGTATTCAAAAGATGATTAAACGGCACGCTATTTTAGAAGACAAGTCTTTCAGTCAAGTAACGAAAGAACTATTTTTAGACCACTATCTTACTGATTCAGAAATAAAGGCAGCTTACAACGAAGACTATGATAAAAGACATCATCTTTAAAAATCAGAGCATTGAGACACTTTAGTACCAAAGTGTCTCAATGCTCTTTTCAATAACCTTTAATGCTATACTAAATTCACACTCAAAACCATTGTATTCTCCATACTGCCACCATGCCTCCCTTCAAAATACTAAGGTACTATAGAGTTTTAGTACTATGGTACCTTAGTATTTTAAAGTCTTGCTATTTTCGGTAAGTTACTTAATACGGTAGATTGTAAAATTGGCTTTCATCTTGTCTGGAAAGATGTCCGTGTCTTTGGTGAATATCTTTTCTAAATACGTTTAAGGTAAACACTAAAGGGAAATACAGCTATCATTTTTGAAAAAATTTGCAATTGTGCTCAATTTTTTCAATCCCACCAAAATGAATTTGCCATCACTGCAGCCAGGATGCGAAATACACTGATTATCCCATCATGGCCCATATGTTTAAGGTAGTCGCCGCAAAATAATGCGGTGAATCACTATTAATTGCTTTTGACGGATCACTGACAATACGTTAATTTAGACTAATTTCCCAGTAGTTACCAACTGAATTTAGGTTGGTTCAAAGGAGTTCAATTTGAGTCCTAAGAATTGTTAATAACGAGTGCTTAAATTATTATTGGTGGTTGGATTGAGTAACATGTCAAAAGCCATGACATGAATAGTGACACATGACAAACAGTGGTATAATATGAAAATTCCTAATTAAAAGCCAATCTTTTTATCATATTTTAGGAAACTCTATATGAAATCAAAAATTTTTAAGAATCAAGATGAACCCATGCAATCTTTAAACACTCGTCATGTGAAACTTTCAAATAATTGCAATTGCTGGAACAATTAGTACCAGACTGTTCCTCAGATCTGGGTAGTACGATTAGTAAAACCGGCCGTCAGTAATGTTAGCTTACTTAACACTAGGGTTATTTTTTTCTTTATGATGCGGGCTATTGGTGAGATGTTTTATGCGTATCCTACACAGCATACTTTTGTTTCATTCATTTCAAAATATTTGGGGCCAACAATCGGACATTTTACTGGTTGGGGTTACTGGATTTTGCATAGTTTAATTAACTGTAACAGTAGCCACTATAGAGACCCTAGTTATTAAATGTATAAAAATCAAGCTTTCATAGACACTGTTCATTACTTATTGCTGATTTATAACAAGACGAACTCGGTTCGTGTATAGGGAGAATCATGGGTTTCTCACCTAAAAACAGGTTTACGTACCTTGATGCTAATGGCGTTTAAATAAACTCTGCAAGAAGATACTTACGTTAACGGATTATCCATAAAGCGTCCCTTGCAAACTTACTACGGAGGAAATTTTGAAGCAAGAATTAAAGGAAACACCCCAATTACAACGATCAATGACCGCGGGACAGATGGAAATGATTTCTCTTGGAGGAGCAATCGGGGTCGGCCTGTTTATGGGATCCACTTCGACAATTAAGTGGACTGGGCCATCGGTGTTACTAGCCTACATGTTTGTTGGACTGATACTTTATATTGTCATGCGAGCGTTGGGTGAGATGATCTATGTAAACCCTGGGACAGGATCGTTTGCTGATTATGCAACTGAATATGTACACCCGTTAGCAGGGTATCTAGCTAAGTGGGCAAACGTATTTGAATATATTATTGTTGGAATGTCGGAAGTTGTCGCTGCAACTGAGTATTTGAAATACTGGTGGCCCCACATTAACGCGTTTACATCGGGAGTGATCATCATTATATTTTTGGTTGCCGCAAACCTTGTTAGCGCCAAGGCATATGGATCATTAGAGTTTTGGTTTGCAATGATTAAAGTATTAACGATTATTGCCATGATTTTACTGGGTCTTGGCCTAATATTATTTGGGTGGGGCAACGGCGGCCATCCTATTGGAATTAGTAATCTCTGGTCACATGGTGGTTTCTTTACCGGTGGTATATCGGGATTTTTCTTTTCAATGTCGATTATTGTCGGTTCCTACCAAGGTATCGAACTACTAGGAATTTCTGCAGGAGAAGTTGCTAATCCACAAATAGCCATTATTAAATCCGTTAAATCCGTTTTATTTCGTATCTTGATTTTCTATGTTGGTGCTATCTTTGTGATCATTACAATCTATCCGTGGAACCAGTTGGCCAATATTGGGTCGCCATTTGTGTCAACTTTTGCAAAAATTGGCATCACTGCAGCTGCATCAGTTATCAATTTTGTAGTATTAACAGCGGCCTTATCCGGTGCTAACTCGGGTATCTACTCATCAAGTCGAATGTTATTTAAATTATCTCACGAAGGTGATGCACCCAAAATTCTAGGTAGATTGTCTAAGCGAGTTGTGCCAGATGCCGCCATTCTGGGTATATCTGGAGGAATCTTATTAGGATTTATTGTGGATACACTCGCATCAACTTACAGTAGCTCAGCATCCAACTTGTTCGTAGTCGTCTTCAGTTCCTCAGTTTTACCAGGTATGGTTCCTTGGTTCGTTATTCTACTAGCTGAACTGCGGTTTCGGAAGAACAACCCTCAGTTGCTGTCATGTCATCCATTTAAGCTACCACTCTACCCATTCTCGAATTATTTTGCATTTGCAATGTTGTTGGTTATTGTAGTCTTCATGTTTATAAACCCAGATACCCGTATATCTGTATTTGTTGGCGCGTCTGTTTTGCTTTTAGCCACTGCAGTATATCTGCTTCGGCACCATACTAATAAACTCTAATTTGCATCATTAATTGGAAAACAATTTCGGTATATCGAAGTTTTGTGAAGTGAACCCTTACCAAATAAATATTCAGTAATGACCTTTATGCGAAAATCTAAATTAAATTTAGTCATAGTAAACCCCCTAAGATTGGCTTTAGCATTCAACCTTAGGGGGTCACTTTAAGAACACCATGTAGTAGCTGCGTTTTTAAAAGATAAAAATCCATCATGTGGTAGTTGTTACGTGTATAATGGTACATTTACTGGTAAAAAAGGAAGCTGGAAAAGAAATAGCGGCAGAATTATTATCACAATATGGTGTACCAACTTTTTCTGACGATAAACTTTCCATTGCTACGGTAATGCCTTTTATTGATAAAAGTTTCCAAATCCTTTTGAAAAAGTATAGTTAACCGTGTTTATTTGATGAGTTGCAAGTATAATCTTCCACCATCAAGGCTAACTTTTTCTTTAAGCCACCACATGCAATTCTTCAAGTTAGAAAAACTACATGTTACTAACAAAGATGCCCCATAATAATGCGCTTGCTTCCATGTTGTTACGGGGCATTAATCTACCTCAAAAGGTCATCAAACATTTGATTAACGATATTTTAATTACGGTTGTTATCAGGTTGTAGGTCACTAAAATCATCGGAAACTTCTTAACCCTATAAATCATAACTAGAGTTTGCTTAACAAATTGAGTTTTGACTAAATACATATTGCTAATTACCGGTGTTTCCGTGGTCTGATGGACATTATGTAAAGGGCAAATTACAAGTTTAATCCGAACAAGCCCGGAAACTTTCAATGGCAGTCTGTTGATGATGGATTTTTAATGGTCGTTGATTAATAAGCTCAAGTGCTGCCAGGATTTCATCAGTCGTTATCTGGTCAAAGTTAGTCTTTTTCGGGAAAAACCAACGTAACCGTCGATTGAAATATTCATTGGATCCCCGTTCCCATGGTGAATACGGGTGACAAAAATAAACTTTAATCTGATAGTCTTGTTCTATGGATCGATAATCGGCAAACTCCTTACCATGATCAACAGTTATAGATTTCACTTGGGAACCGAATGTCCCCATAAACTTTCCAAAGGTATCATTTAAGGCCTTGGCGGTGCGATTAGGGGCTTTGATAGCCCATAGAAGCCGGGTTTTACGTTCTACAAAAGTGACCAAACATGCTCGTGACTGACCTCGGCTAGAAAGTACCGTATCGACTTCCCAATGACCAAAAACTAATCGCTGATTGACAGATTTTGGTCGTTGTTCAATGGAAGTCCCACTTGTAAATGTGCCACGATGCTCATTAGCTCGGCGCTGTCGGACATTTCGATTAGGTAGATCAGCCAAGTTGAAAGGTAACCAGCCAAGCTTAAGCCAATTATAAATTGAAGCGGTGCTCAGGTTAAAAGCTGTCGCAATCGCTTCTGGTGACCAAGTTAAACGTAGGTGGTTGATAATTAAAATTGTCAATGATGGCGTTAGAATTGAATGGCGACCACAAGCCCGCCTTTTATGATCTGCGTCTTGTTGCGCTAATTCGGGATCATAGGGTTTGACCCGATCTAATTCATAGCTAATAGTTGATTTGGCAACGCCTAAGGCGTCAGCCATATCTTGGTAAGTATGATGGCCTTCACTGACCAGTTGAGCTAGCGCACCACGTTGAAAACGTGATAAAGTAGATGTACCCAAAGTAATCACTCCTTATAGCTGGTTGGAATTAACTACTACTGTAAGAGATTGCTTTGGGCCTTTTTTTATTTTTGTTCGGATTAATTATAGAATTTGCCTAGAACAAAGCCAATATAGCAAAAAATACTTAACATAAATGAAAATGTCAGTAAAATAATGGCAATGTCTACTGCACTATTTTGTGCAAACAGGGGAACGTAAATACCAATATTATCAGCACCACAAGTAGTTATAGTAATTATGGCAACATTGGCGATGATATCCGTATGGCGATTAAGGCCCTTCTGAAGCACCTCATCTTCTCCATGCTCTCCCCAAATGATTAACTTTATCCCCATGATCATAGGAACAATGCCTAGTAGCCCTAATATCCAGGCTTGTGGCACCATTTTTAAAAATTGAGTAATAAATAAGCTTACCAATACTAAAACTGTTGTTTCCAAAAGATCTCCCCAATAAACTAGCCAGCGCTCCCTGGGTTCTAGTGAAGTAAAAATAAGCATTAAGATGACTAAGTAATCAATACTTGTAGATGTATAAGCAGTGATAGCGGTTAATATACTAGAGACCACTTAAATTCTCCTTGAATAAGACCTTGGCATTAAATTAGATAAGTTGTATTATATATGATATATTTAACATATGTCAATAAAGGCATTTTAGGAGGCTTATTTGTGAATTATTGGATTTTGGCGCTAACTTTTATGAGTGTTAACCTCGACTTTTTCTTTATGTTAATCTTTCTGTTGAAGAAAAATAAACTATCAAAAGTTATACTAGGGTACTTACTAGGGAATATTATTTTGTTAGTAGCCAGCTACGTTGTTGGTAAAGCATTAGCTGTTTTTTTACCAGAATGGTTACTTGGAGTACTCGGAATTCTGCCGATTTATATGGCTTTTCGTGATGACGATGACGACGATAAAACTAGTGATCATAAGTCACAGGTCTTAAGCGTTATGATTACCTATTTATCAGTATGTGCTGGCTGTAATCTTTCTATATTTTTACCAGTTTTGGCAGGTGAGACGCTTACTAATTTCTTGTTAACGTTAGTATTTATCGGTATCTTGACTATTCTAGTTGTCTTGGTAATTAAACTAATTGCTGATATTCCAGCAATCTCTAAAGTCATGGCAGCACATGGTGAAAAATTAATGAAATTTTGTTATGTTATTATTGGTTTGTATGTTTTTTGGGATAGTGGGCTAATTAGCCATTTAATTGCATTGATTTAAAAGTTGCTTAGTTGTGATATCTGCTTTTGAATGACTAATTAACTATTCGTACAAAAATAGTTAAGGAAGATTTTTTTATGGAAAAAATAAGATTGATTGACCAGCAACACTTGTTGGAATCGCAAAGGATTTTCAAATTATTAAGCAATCCCAAACGGTTACAGATGTTAAATATCCTTGAAGACCATGAGCTCAAAGTTAATGATATTGTTGATATACTGGGCATTGAGCAATCTATTGTTTCTCATCAGTTAGCTATTTTAAAACAACATCAACTAGTTAGCTCTCGACGTGTAGGCCAGGCCAAGTATTATCAATTAAATGATCCTCATATTTTAGATGTGATCAATGAAATGCTTGAACATGCTGATCATGTTCTTCGCGGGAAGGGGCACGGGGAATAACACGATCTAAAATGAGCCAACTAGAAGGGCGGAGAAACTATTTTTCCACCCTTTTTAACTGTCACATTATGAACTTTTTGTAGTGGAATCAACCACCATATCATTGCCATTGTAGCCATGGACCAAAGGAATGATCTGCGGAAAATGGTGGCTATCTTGGTCAATAGTTTTTAGTTAAATTATCATTCGTTGCTGGTCATTATGGAATTGGTCTATTTTCTTTTGGAACTGCATGTATCAATGCTATTAGTCCAGGACTAAGTATTTTAGTATTAGCTTGTTTTCTTAAAAAGAATTTTAATTACAACGGAGAATATACGATAAAAAACAAACTATAAAGTATCTTTTTCAATATGAAGTGAACCCTTAAGCTTGGACAACTTTATTAAGCTGCTTTCTGGGCGGTAAGTTCCCGGTATTTTACCGGTGACTTACCGCCCAGTTTTGTTATTTCAAAAATTCACTTTTGAATTTTTTGTTATATTAGAGTGTACCCTAAATGGACAATAAACGTTATACTAAGAATATAGGAAAAAACTGAGATTCTATCGGGCACGGTAAGCGATTCTTGAATCTGTTAAAAATGTCTAATTTGAGTGTCTAATCTGTTACCGATAATGTAGGGTCAAATTCCGAGAGGAGAAGTCGTGATGAAAATTGGGTATGCCCGAGTTAGTTCAACTGATCAGAATTTAGCACGTCAAATCAAAGCACTTAAAAAAGCTGAGTGTGAAAAAATATTCGAAGAAAAGCAATCGGGAAAATCAACTGAGAATCGACCAGAATTGCAGGCAGCCATTGCGTATGTTCGACAGGGCGATACGCTGGTCATTGCGTCCTTGGATCGTTTGAGTCGTAACTATGATGATGCCAGTGATATCATCAAGCAGATCAGGGACAAACAAGTTAAGATGGAAGTCTTAGATGCGCCATTTCTTTCTATGCGCACTGGCGATTCAGATATGGATAAATTTATGTTTGACCTGTTAACCAAACTGCTAGCTTATATGGCCCAAACAGAACGGAAGAAAATTCGTGAGCGCCAGCGCCAAGGAATTGAAATCGCCAAAGCCAATGGGAAATATCGAGGGACACGGCCCGCTTACGCCGCAGACGCACCTAACCCACAAAAACGATTTATCTACCGCCGTATCGTTGATCAATTAAGAAACAAAGCAACCGGTGCCCCAATTAGCTATCGTGCAATTGCAGCTGAAACCGGTGTAGCGGTGCAGACAGTAATTAATATTAAAGATCGGCTGGTATAGCTGTTAAATAAGCGTCATCTGAGCACACGTTCGTTATTTTTAACGGACGATTATTTGAGTGAGGTCTGAGGGATTGTTTGATCTGCTTAAGGATTTCATATCACGAGTAGGAATTCAGTTTAGAGATACTGATGCGATTAATATTTAGGTTACTCATTTTGCGTTCAATTAGCCTAAAAAATGAGTTAACGAAGCTTTTCGTTAATAGCTTACGGCTACTAATTTCGTTGCTCACATTAATAAATGACTTATAATCAATAAATTATGATATTTTGCCACTTTCAGCTATAGATAAAAAAGCAGGCCACAATTATTAATTTATGTCACTTATCTCTATACTTTAAACTTTAGGATGTTTGACATAGAGTCCCAAAATGACCGTCTACTTTTTGGTAGGCGGTCATTTTGGTAGATGCGAAGCACAAATTTGCTACTACGCCACTTTCTTCACGAATTCTTTTGGTAACGTCAATGCCAGCAAAAAGCCAATCAGGCCCACGCCAGCAAACACAGCGAAGGTAACAGCAAAACCGCCAGCATGACTTCGCAGCGTGTTTTGCATGCCCTCCAACAACACTGTGGCGAACATGACACCGGCAGAACCGAATAACTGACGAGCCGTCGTTGTGACCGCAGTGCCGTCTGCCACAAGCTCATTCGGCAAGGCATTCGCGCCAGCCGTCACTGAAGGCATCATCACAAAGGCATTGCCGGCTTCAGTCGCCATCGCCAACATAATTGCCCCAATCAGTGGTAAATGATGGGCAAAGACTGCTAACAGACCAAAGCCGCCAGTAATCAACAACATGCCAATCATGGCCACGACACGCGGTCCAATGCGATCCAGTAGGCGCCCGCTAATTGGATTCAAAATACTCAGCAACACCGCAGCTGGCACTAAGGACAAGCCAGAAATCAACGGTGACAAACCAAGTAGCGTTTGAAAGTAAAGCGGCATCAGAATGGTGGTGACAATCAAACCGACGTATGAAATTCCAGTCATAAACACTGCTTTAGTAAACATACCAGTGGCAAAAACTCGCATTTGCAACATTGGTGGTTGGCGATTCAATTGCCGAACAACGAAAATACCAGCTGCCAGAACGCCTAAAATCAACAAACTAACCACGCCAACAGTTAAACCTTTTTTCGACAAAGCACCCAAGGCATAAAGTAGAATTGGAAAACTTGCGGATAAAAGGAAGGAGACCCAGTCCAGTTGCGTCGGTTGCAATGGCATGACAGACGCAATGGTCACCGTTGAAACGGCCAGCACAAGCAGCGAAACGACCAAGAAGAACAAGAATAAAGCCTGCCAAGGGAACCATGTCAGTAAAACACCGGAAATAATCGGACCGACTGCCAAGGCTGAGCCCATGACCAATCCCGCCGTGCCCATCACCCGACCACGCTCACTATGCGGCGTAATCGTCAGCAACACGGTCTGGAAACTCGGAAAAATAATCCCGACCGCAATCGCTTCAAGCAACCGGCCAATCATGAGCACGATAAAACTCGGTGCCCAGATACATAAGCCTGTCCCAATGGCAAAAATGAGTTCAATCGCTTGGAAAAGCCGTTGGAAAGGAACATTATGCAACAGCCATGGACTAACCGGAATCATCAAGGTCATCACCAACATAAAGCCGGTTGTCAGCCAAGCAACTGTATCCGCTCCTAAACCAAAAGCTTTCATAAAAGCAGGATAAGCGGTGCTTAAAGAAGACTGCGAAATTGACATCGAAAAGGTACCTGTCAGTAACGTGGCGACAAAAGCCCCGCGATGTTTGATCGTTGGAGAGTGCATATTAAAACCATCTTTTTCTATATTAGTATTGTGGGACGTTTACATTTTCATTCCCATTTTTTCATAAGACTGCATACCGCCCATCCAAATCTCAGATGGTTTGACGCCACGTTCTTTAGCCAAGGCCATCATTAACGTATCCATATCCATCAATTTATATTCTTGCTTTGGCTTGGCTGGATCGAAAGTTTCAATCTGTGCCATCATGCCGCCATCTTCGTGCTCAATGATATGACAGTGATACATATAAACCCCTGGCAGATCAAAGCGAACCAGCAGCCGAACCGTTTCCCCAGAATTCACGCCAACGGTATCTTTGAAACCATGTTCATTTGGATACGGCGCATGCCCATTCCGCGACAAGACTAAGAATTGGGTTCCATGCACATGGAATGGATGAACCATTCCAGGCGCATCATTGCTATTGGTAACATCCCAGTACTGGGCTTTGCCAATCGCCTGCGTGGCATCAATCCGCTGCATATCAAATTTTTTACCATCGATCGCGACACTTTCGTCCATTCCCTGCATCACAACATGGCGAACTGGCAAATCCGGATCAACCACTGGTGCCTTCACGTCGAACAACTTATCAGGCAAAGTTGTCTGATCCGGTTTGAACGCATGAATGCGGAACTTTAACAATGGCACATTATCCGTATATAAGGTGACCACATCGCCTTCATGGTACTGCCCAAAATCAACCACAACTTCGGCACGCTCAGCACAAGTCAGCATTAGATGGGTGAATTTGACCGGTTCCGGTAACAATGAGCCATCTCCGCCAATTTGCGTAAATGGCAGGTCATCGGAAAAATGCAACCGCCATTCACGGCGATTAGCACCATCCAGAAAACGCAACCGGACCTTTTGCGTGGTGACATCAAAATAGGGATTGATTGTACCGTTAATCATTGCGGTTGGCCCAGCAACACCGTCAGGATCATAATCAGCCCGGTAGTCCCACTGGTTGTTCTCGTGAAAACGCCGGTCTTGCAAAATAACCGGAATATCGTCAACGCCATAATTCCTTGGCAATGGCAGGCTGTCTTCATGGTCGTCTTTGACAATCACCATGGCAGCCAAACCATGCCAAACCTGCTCGGCTGTGGATGGGCATGGATGCGCGTGCAGCCACAAAGTCGTCGCCGGTTGGTCCAATGTGAAGTCGATATGCTTACTTTCACCCGGATAAACCGGCGCATGGCATCCGCCATCAACATAAGGGCCACTGACATTAGCCCCATGCCAATGAAAAGTGGTCAACTCAGGCAGGGTGTTTTTCAGTGTCACATGTGTATGTTGACCACGGCGATACACAATCGTCTGACCTAACAGACTGGCATTATAGCCCCACGTCTTGGTTTTCGCCCCTGGCAACAGTTGTGTTTCCCCAGCCTCTGTTATCACCGTGTAATAAACGTCGGTCGCTGTCTCTTTATCCGGTTTCAACAATGGCGGCACATTTAAGGGCTTCTCAGGCGCATCACTGACCTCAAGCGGCACGTACCCGCCATCGTGGAGATCAAAAGCTGGTTCATCAAAGAAATAGTCCGTATAGGTTTTCATCGTGTTTTCCCCCTTCAAATGCGTTATCAGCCGCACAAACCTGTACATAAGAACCACAATCGCAATGGCCAAAGTGCGGTCCACCGCACTTGTTACCGCTTATGCTATGGTTTCTAACAGCGGCTGATAACGCTCTGAATCAAATTCTAACACTTTTTAGGGTTGCCATAAAAAAAATTAGAGTTAATCTAAAGTAGTAGCGAAAAATGGTATAGGTCCTATCCATACACTTGAGGAGGATTTTCATGCAACAAATGTCGAAAACAATGGGCTGGCTCATGCTGGCGTTAAATGTGGTGCTGCTGATTCTAATTGGTACTATGCACAATATGGCAGCAATGTGGTTAATGGGTCTGATTATGACTTTGGACGCTGTGACAGGGTTAGTTGCCGCTTATCGGCCCCAGTCAAGTCAGCAGCACACCAACCAGCACTAGTTTATCTAGACTGCATAATTAAAATTACCACCCAGAAAACTAAAAAAAGACCTGTCCCTGCACTATGCCCTGTCAAGTTGACAGGGCATAGTGCAATGTGTTGCGTTGTTTGCTTTTTAATTTTTTAAATACCACCAAGTACCTAACCCACAAGTAAGCGCAATAATCGGGCCTCCAATCGCTTGCCCATAGTGAAGTTGATTTAGGAATTGATTGATTCAGAAAACCAGGAACCTAAGTAGCAAATCAATCACAATAAAAATACACAATAATTAGTGGCTGGTGAATTAGCCCTCATTTTCAACTGAATCGACGATAACTTGATAATCAATCTTCACCGCAGTCTTATTCTTTTTGGCGGTCACTGAAATTGGTCCACCTAAGACTGCGAGTAAATTCTCTAGGTTTGCCATGACCACACCAGTGTCTACGGCGACCGCAATCGTCTCGGCAGTCTTCTCTTTGACAAGATCCAGTCCGAGATTCCCCTTTACAAACGAGAATCAGCGTTCAATTTCGCCGCGCCGGTTCTCTGCATCTTGATCTTGCCGGCGCTGCGCTGGATCCACATGCTTGGGCTTACGTCCAAGCCGCGGTCCACTCACGCGGATACCAAGGTTGGCACACATCCCAATGTTTTCGCGGGTTCGATACAGCGTGTCCAACAGAACCTCGTCTGGATATTCGCCATGCACATCGTAATAGTGATCAAGCGTTGAGCCAAGGTCACCGCTTTCGTTGAAGGCATTGAACGAGAACCGTTCAATATCAATGACACCATCCATGATCGAAACATCGATCTTCGGTCCAAATTCAACCGGCGACTTTGATTTACCACGCATGATCGGACGAATTTCCGGCTGGCTCAAGCTGACGATCCGGTTTTCAACACGATGTGTGTGGTTGCGATACATGTAATCTTGTTGGTCAAACACCAAACGAATGACCCCAAGCCGCTTGGCCCGCGCCGCAGTCAAGGTCGCCCCTTGGTCGATCATCCCATCCACGTACCGCAAGTCGCGACGAATGTATTGGAGCTGGGCTTTGATTTGCTTTTGCGTCAACTTTCCCCAACGCCGAGGCTTACGAGAAAAGACCGTCCACTTTGCGTGAGCTTCACGTTTGTAAGTCCGAGGCGGGGAGACTTGAAGCTGTTTAGCCATGACTTTAATGTCATCTTCTAGATTCGTTCTCACCTGGTTAAGCAGATGCGTATCTTGAG
>OHHR01000687.1_pt1 | contig 19469 bp, 16 predicted proteins | sample 1568021 | NCBI WGS metagenome assembly OHHR01 (sample SAMEA3879560, study PRJEB24766) | human gut metagenome | biome: human-associated habitat; feature: feces | place: USA | collected 1985/1987 | reverse complement strand
CCAGCAGGCGGCTGATGATGGCGGTGCCAAAGCTGGGGTGGTCCACATAGGCGTCACCGCCCACCACCACAAAGTCCAGCTGCTCCCAGCCCCGGGCTTCCATGTCTGCCCGGCTGATGGGAAGAAATTCGGTGTAGATCTGGGGAGTAGAATGTTCCATAATGCTCCTTTATTATTCCTCCGGTTGGTTCATCTGCATTTCCAGCCACTGCTGGCGGCTGATGAGCACGGCGCGGGGCTTTGCACCCTCGTAGGGGCCAATGATGCTCTTTTGCTCCATCTCGTCCATGATGCGGGCGGCGCGGGCGTAGCCCAGCTTGCAGCGGCGCTGCAACAGGCTGGTGGAGGCCTGACCGGCGTCGATGACCACGTCCACGGCCTGCTTGAACATGGGGTCGGAGCCTGCGTCCTCCTCGGCGTCGGCACCGCCGCCGCCCTTTTTGCCGTCCTGAATGGCGTGCTTTTCCATGGCCTCGATCATGGCCTCGTCGTACTGCACGGTGGCGCTGGATTTGATGAAGTCCAGCACACGGCTGATCTCCTCATCCCGCACAAAAGTGCCCTGAATGCGGGTGGGCTTGGGTGCGCCCACGGGCATAAAGAGCATATCGCCCTGACCCAGCAGCTTTTCTGCGCCGGCACCGTCCAGAATGGTGCGGCTGTCCACCTGACTGGACACCGCAAAGGCGATGCGGCTGGGGATGTTGGCCTTGATCAGGCCGGTGATCACGTCCACGCTGGGGCGCTGGGTGGCAACGATCAGGTGCATACCGGCGGCGCGGGCTTTCTGGGCGATGCGGCAGATGGAATCCTCCACATCCTTGCCCACCACCATCATCAAATCGGCCAGCTCGTCGATGATAATGGCGATGTAGGGCATCTTTTCCAGCTCTGGCTGCTCGGCAGCCAGCTTGTTGAAGGACTTGATATCGCGCACATTGTTCTCCGCAAACAGGCGGTAGCGGCGCTCCATCTCCTGCACTGCGCTGCCCAGTGCACCGGCGGCCTTGCGGGGCTCGGTGACAACGGGCATCAGCAGGTGAGGGATGCCGTTATACTCGGCCAGCTCCACTACCTTGGGGTCGATGAGCAGCAGCTTCACGTCCTCCGGGCTGGAGCGGAACAGCAGGCTCATGATAATGCTGTTCACGCACACGGATTTACCGCTGCCGGTGCTGCCCGCGATGAGCAGGTGGGGCATCTTGCACAGGTCGGTCACCTGCGCTACACCGGCAATGTCCTTGCCAAGGGCGATGCCCAGCGGCGAGGTCATGCGCAGAAAACTCTGGCTCTCAAAGATGCTGCGGATGGAAACGGCGGTCTTTTTGTGGTTGGGCACCTCGATGCCCACGGCGGGCTTGCCGGGAATGGGGGCTTCCATACGCACGTCTGCCACCGCAAGGTTCAGGGCGATATCGTCCGCCAGCGAGGTGATGCGGCTGATCTTCACACCCGCCATGGGCTGCAGCTCGTACCGGGTGACAGAAGGTCCGCGGGAGATATCCAGCACCCGGGTGCGCACGCCGAAGCTCTCCAGCGTGTCCACCAGCTTTTGGGCGTTGGCCTTCAGCTCCTCCTGTGCGCCGGGGTCGCTCTCCTCCTGCGTTTTTTCAAACAGCTCAATGGGTGGGTACTGGTACTCGTAGCGGTCCACCGTCTTGGCCTCCTCGGCGGGTGCGGTGGCGGCCGCCTGCTCGGAGACGGCGGGCTTTTCCATGGCCGCAGCCACCAGCGAGTTGATGTCTTTTTCCTCCACCGGCTCGGCGGTGATGCTGATCCAGCCGTCCTCGTCCGGCGCAGAGCGGAACGCCACGGCGTTCTCGGCGCTCACCCGGGGCACGGCGGGCTGGATAGGCGCAGCCTCCGGCTGCGTGGGCATCTGCGGCTGCACCACCGGCGCTGCCGGCTGGACGATGGGCGTATCAAAAGCGGGGGCAGGCTCTTCCGGCTGGGGGGCATCTTTGGCAAAGAAATCTGCCGCAGAGGTGACTACCGGGTCTGCCACGATGGGCGGCGGCGTGGGCTTGGATGCAGGGCGCAGCGGGTCCTGCCCGAAGGTGCCGCCCGGCCCGACGATCAGCGGCTCAATGGGCTCGCTGCCGCCCTCGGAGAGGGCGGTGTGGTCGGGGCCAAGGTCTACATCAAAGGCGGCGCGGGGATGGGCAACGCTGACCCGCACCGGGGTGATGGGCGGCGCGGCAGGCTCCGGCTGGGCAAGGGCGGCGGGTGCAGCCTCAGTTTCGGCAGCGTCTGCCTCCATCTCCTGCGTTACCTTGTGTCCCCAGCGCAGCACGCCGGACATCCAGTCCGGCACCCCTAGATGCAGCCCGGCAGGCTCGTCCTCCTCGTCCAGCGGCTCGTCCTCGGTTTCGTCGTATTCCTCGTCGATCGCCCGCTCTGCCTGCCGGATGGAGGCGCGCTCGGCGCGGCGGGCAGAGCGCTGCTCTGCAAAGGCAGCGCCGCGGGCGTGGATACCGCCGGTGACGGCACACAGCCAGACCCAGACCTCGGCGGGGGTGATGTCAAAAATGTACAGGCTGCCGCACAGCAAAAGCACGATCATGATGAGGTTTGCCGCCGGGCGTCCGCACAGCAAAAGCAGCACGCCGCCCAGCACAAAGCCCATTGCGCCGCCGGAAAGCCATGCGTTGACGCCGTTGGCGTAGCAGGCGGAAAGCATTTGCAGCGCCGACAGCCCCTGCGGCTGGATATCGGAAAACACGATGACTGTGCCGCAGACAAAGATAAGCCCCAGCACCAGCTTGAGGATGCGGGACAGCAGCTCCTCGCCCCGGGTGTACAAAACGGCCAGACAGCACACGGCTGCACCCAGCACAAAGCTGCCGCAGCCGAACAGCCCGAACAGCACATCATGGAGCACCCGCCATACGGAATCGCCCCGCACAAAGGCCAGCACCATCAGCAGCAGGCCGCCGAACAGGGTGCCAAGCCCTGCCGGGAGCCGCTGCTCTGCCTTTTTACGGCGGGCGGCAGTACGCCGTTTCGTTGATTTTCGTTTTTTCGTTGCCATTCTACTCTGTTCCCCAACTTCCCATAGACACAATAATTGATTCTATTATTGTACCACGCAAGGGCAAAAATGGCAAACCATAATGTTGTTTTTCTTGAGGAAAATGGAACGAACCCAGCCCCTCTCGTGAAAAGGCGTTTGGAGCGCTCCGCAAAGCGCGACAAACGCGAAATAAAAAATAATTTTTCCGCTGTTCCTGCGCAAAGCGAACGCGGAGCGCAGTTCAAATCGTCTGGCTGAGGGGAAGCTGCAAAGCTTTACCCCTGCTCAATTTCTTTATATAGCCATGCCAGCGCATCCGAAAGACCGCCCAACTCGTCGATGAGTTTTTCCTTTACGGCACGGCGTCCGTCCAGCACCGTGCCCATGTCCATGACCAGCTCCCCGGTGTGGAGCATCAGCTGGGTGTAGCGCTTTTCCGGCATACCGCTGTGGGCGGCTACAAAGCCGGTGATGCGCTGCTGCATCTGCTCAAAGCAGTGCATGGTCTGCGGCACGCCTAAGATCAGCCCGGAGTGCCGCACCGGATGCACCGTCATGGTGGCGGTGGGCACGATAAAGCTGTGCCGCGCGCTGACCGCCAGCGGGATGCCGATGGAGTGCCCGCCGCCCAGCACCAGTGTGGCGCTTGGCTTGGAGATGCTGGCAATCAGCTCTGCCAGCGCAAGGCCGGTCTCCACATCGCCGCCCACCGTGTTCAGCAGCACCAGAAGCCCCTCGATGCGGGGGTCCTCCTGCACCGCCACCAGCTGGGGGATGACGTGCTCGTACTTGGTGGTCTTTTGCCCCTGCGGCGCTTCGGTGTGCCCTTCGATCTGGCCGATGACGGTCAGGCAGTGGATGACATGACCGCCCCGGCTCAGGGTGACCGTGCCCAGATCCTCGATATCCTCTTTTTCCATCCGGTGCTGCTCTGCGGGGGTGTCTTTTGCCGTATCCATGCGCGTTCTCCTTCCGTAGCAGGGTCTTTGTGGGGTCAGTATCCCCCGGCTGCCGGGGAAGTATGCAGGAGCGCGAATACAAAAAACTTTGTGAATTTTTTGCTTTTTTACAAATAGGTATTTGACATTCGCCTTTCATGCTGTATACTTTAAATAATATAACAGGATAAAACGGAACATCTCTCTGCGCGCAAAGAAGCCCCTTGCATGGCGGCAGAAGCTGCAGCGCGTTGGGCAGAAAGGAGAATTTTGCTATGAACACCCCCCAGAAAGCATCGATCCCTGTGATCAAGCGTCTCCCCAAATATTACCGGTATCTGCGCTCCCTGCAGGCCGATGGCATTACCAGCATCTCCTCCCGGGAACTGGCCTCTCAGATGGGCACCACCGCCTCACAGGTGCGGCAGGATTTTAACTGCATCGGTGACGTGAACGGACGGCAGGGCATCGGCTACTCGGTGGAGAACCTGCTTTCCATTCTGGAAAGCCTGCTGTTCGGCAACGGCGACCGTCTGCCCACCATTCTGATCGGCTGCGGCCGTCTGGGCAAGGCCGTGAGCCGCTTTATCACCACCGATACCAACGGCTACAAGCTGATCGCGGCCTTTGACGTGGCCGAGAACGAGGTGGGCAAGGAGATCAGCGGTATCCGCATCCGGCACATTGACGAGCTGGAGGCCTTCTGTGAGGAAAACAAGCCCAAGGTGGCTGTGCTCTGTGTGCCCCGCGATGGTGCACAGCAGGTCAGCGGACGGCTGGTGGATTTGGGCATCGAGGGCTTCTGGAACTTCTCCCACTATGACCTGTCGGTGTCGTACCCCAATGTGGTGGTGGAAAACGTCCATCTGGGCGACAGCCTGATGAGCTTGGGCTACCGTCTGCGCAATCAGGAGTGACGGCATGGCAAAATTGTATTTCCGCTACGGTGCTATGAACAGCGGCAAGAGCACGGCGCTGATGCAGGTGGCACACAACTACGAAGAGCAGGGCATGAAGGTGCTCATTTTGAAGCCGCAGGTGGATACCAAGGGTGGCGGAGAACTGGTGAGCCGTCTGGGCGTGCGCCGCAAGGCAGACCTGCTGATCCCGCCGGAGCTGGACGTGTTTGAAGCCGTGAAGGCGGCAAACGCTGCCTCCGGGCCGCTGGCCTGTGTGCTGTGCGACGAGAGCCAGTTCTTTACCCCGGAACAGGCCGAGCAGCTGTTTATGATTACGGTAGATTTGAATATCCCGGTGATCTGCTACGGTCTGCGGGCGGATTTTTCCCTCAAGGGCTTCCCGGGCTCTACCCGTCTGCTGGAGCTGGCGCACACCATCGAGGAGATGAAGACCATCTGCACCTGCGGGCGCAAGGCCATCTGCAACTGCCGCAAGGTGAACGGACAGTTCGTCTTTGAGGGCGAGCAGGTAGCCATCGACCTTGAAAACGATGTGCAGTACGTCAGCATGTGCCCCCAGTGCTACTTCAAGGCACGGCGGGCGTTCTACGCTGCAAGGAAAGACTGAGATACTTTTATGTTTTATACAAGCCGCTGTACCGCGCCGGGTGCAGCGGCTTTTTTGCGTGATTTGCGGAAGAGTTACCCCCTCAGTCTCGCTACACTCGCCAAAGTCTCCGACAGGCTGTATACAGACTGATATATCAATTTGTTGCATTTTGTGAGAGAAACTGATATATCAACCGGACGGAATTCGCACGTTTTTTGCGCTATTGATATATCAGTTCAGACCGGGCAGTTACTTGCCGGAGGGGAGCGGGAATGGGAGAAGAAGAGAGCAGCGGGGGCGGCAGAGCATAAAAAATTACAGGCGGAACGGTAAATGTAACAGAAATTATTGAAATTTTTGCCGTTCTTCCCATGTTGCATCCCAGATTTTTATGCAAGTCATTGAAGTATACAAGTTGCACAGTTTTTCAGCGCAAGTTTATTCATTTCGGCAAGGACGTCGAATTGCACGCGAAAACAAGGGCAATATTTGTACGTTTTTATCCCGTATCACTGTAATTTACATCTTTCTTTTTTCGGTGGCTTTTGTTATCATAATTGTATACAAGGGGGCATGTGCAGACCCCCTGCATGAAGATGTTTTCTATTAGGAGGAGAACAAAAATGAGCAAGGCAATTTCTCGTCGTAACTTCCTGATGGCTACCGGCGCTGTCGGTGCTGCAGGTCTGCTGGCTGCCTGCGGCAGCAAGCCCGCTGCTTCTTCCACCACTTCTTCCGCTGCTTCTCAGGCCCCCGCTGCTTCCGCAGACGAGAGTCTGGCCCTGTCTGACGGCCCTGTCAGCCTGAGCATCAGCTGGTGGGGCGGCGACAGCCGTCACGCTGCTTACCAGAGCGCTCTGGAGGCTTTCCAGGCTGAGCACTCCAACATCACCGTGGAGCCCACCTTCGCCGCATGGTCCGGCTGGGAAGAGAAGATGGCTGCTGCCTTCATCGCAGGCAACGCTCAGGATGTCTGCCAGGTGAACTGGAACTGGCTGTACAACTACTCTGCCGACGGCAGCAAGTTCGTGGATCTGAACACCACCTCCAAGTTCATCGACCTGACCCAGTGGGATTCCGCTGCTATGGACGCTTGCTATGTGGCCAACAGCCAGCAGTGCGTGCCCGTCTCCATGACCGGCCGTATCTTCTACTGGAACATGACCACCTTTAATAAGGCTGGCATCACCGAGGTTCCCAAGTCTCTGGACGATCTGATGGCTGCCGGTAAGGCTTTCCAGGAGAAGCTGGGCGACGATTACTACCCCATGCACCTGGGCGCATACGACCGTATGATCCTGATGGTGTTCTACCTCGAGTCCAAGTACGGCAAGGACTGGGCAGATCCCGTTACCTCCACCCTGAACTACACCGAGGAGGAGATCGCTGAGGGTCTGGCCTTCATCAAGAGCCTGGTGGACAACCACGTCATGATGAACCTGAAGACCTACTACTCTGCAAACTCCGATACCGCTACCCACCAGTCCAATGAGTGGATCACCGGTAAGATCGCAGGCATCTTCGAGTGGGATTCCGCTGCAAGCAAGTACTCCTCCGCTCTGGACGACAGCAATAAGGACGGCTTCACCGTCGGCGAGGAGATCAAGTTCGGCGATAACAACGGCGGCTTCTCCAAGGTGTCCATGGGTCTGGCTATCACCAAGACCTGCAAGAACGTTGCCGAGGCTGCTACCCTGATCAACTTCCTGCTGAACGAGGAGAAGGGTGCTTCCATCATGGGTTCTGAGTGCGGCATCCCCGCTTCCAAGGCTGGCCTGAAGTTCGCGCAGGACGCCGGCGCTGTCAAGGACCTGGTTGCTGAGGCAAACGCCAAGGTCATGGCTTTCACCACCAACAAGCTGGATCCCCTGTTCGAGAACAACGACCTGAAGGCTTCCGGCACCGGCATCTATCAGGAAGTGTTCGATAACATCGACTACGGCGATCAGACCCCCGAAGAGGCTGTCGAGACTCTGCTGGACGGCATGGAGTCTGTTGGCTACACCATCGGCTAAGCTTACCTCTCTCTGACAGCGGTCAGAACCGGATATTCAGTATCTGAAATAAATAAGGGCATCTGCCGCCCGTACGACAGATGCCCTTGTTTTATCGGTGAATGGTTATCAAACCTTGAATGAATTGTTGCCGGTCTGTGACCTGCTGCACTGTCTGCTTCAAAATCCTGCAAAAGGAGGACTTCGGATGAAAAAAAGTAATGCGCTCGCAGGCGCACGAACTCCGTTCCAGAAATGGGTCGATAAGTATCAGGGTCTGTTTTACCTGATCCCCTGGATCATCGGCTTTCTCGTCTTTAAGGCGTTCCCCTTCGGTCAGTCGCTGTATTACAGCTTTACCGATATGAACTTCTTCAAGGACGGTACCAGCTTTGTTGGTCTGGCCAACTACATTACCGCATTCCACACCAAAAAGATCACCAAGGCGCTGATCATCACCTTCAAGTACGCCTTTATCACCGTGCCCCTGAAGCTGATCTTCGCGCTGTTCATCGCCTACATCCTGAACTTCAAGATCGCCTGCGTCAACCTGTTCCGCACCGTGTACTACATCCCCTCCATTCTGGGCGGCTCTGTGGCTATCGCCGTGCTGTGGAAGGCTGTGTTCAGCGTGGACGGTCTGCTGAACACCGTGGTCCGTGCTGTCACCTTTGGTGCGGTGCAGGGCCCCGAGTGGCTGTCTGACCCCAACTACGCACTGTGGATCATCTGCTTTTTGCGTATATGGCAGTTCGGCTCCGCCATGGTGCTGTTCCTTGCTGCACTGAAGGGTGTGCCCGCAGACCTGTACGAGGCTGCTACCATCGACGGTGCCGGCAAGTGGCGTCAGTTCTTCTCCATCACCGTTCCGATGATCACCCCCATCATCTTCTACAACCTGGTCACTCAGATCTGCCAGGCTTTCCAGGAGTTCAACGGCCCCTACATCATCACCAACGGTGGTCCCCGTGGTTCCACTACCCTGATCTCCCTGCTGGTTTACAACTACGCATTCAAGTCCTACGACATGGGCATGGCCTCTGCTCTGGCATGGATCATGTTCATCATCGTCTGCATCCTGACGATCATTGCGTTCACCAGCCAGAAGAAGTGGGTCTACTACTCGGATGAAAGGTAAGGTGACCAATATGGGAATGAAAGCATCGAATAAGATCGCAACCTTCTTTAAGTACTTCGTGCTGATCCTGGTTGGCATCATCATGATCTATCCTCTGCTGTGGATGATCAGCGCTACCTTCAAGGATAACAGCGAGATCTTTGCAGGCATCAGCCTGTGGATCAAAAAGCCTACGCTGGATGGCTACCGCAACGCTCTGAACAACTTCGGCGGCTCCATCAACATCCTGCAGGCCATGCTCAACACTTACAGCTACGTTCTCCCCAAGGTGATCTGCACTGTGGTGTCTGCCTGTATTGCCGCTTACGGCTTTGGCCGTTTCGACTTCCCCGGCCGCAAGCTGCTGTTCAACATCATGCTGGCTACTCTGTTCCTGCCGCAGGTCGTGCTGAACGTGCCGCAGTACCTGCTGTACAACAAGTTCGGCTGGGTGGACAGCCCCTTCTATCTGGCCATCTGGGTGCACTGCGCATTTGCTACCGAGACCTACTTCGTGTATCAGCTGGTGCAGTTCATGCGCAACGTCCCGCGTGATCTGGACGAGGCTGCCGCCATTGACGGCTGCTCCTCCTTCCAGACTCTGTACAAGGTCATCGTGCCCATGCTGGGACCCGCTCTGGTGTCCTGCGCACTGTTCCAGTTCATGTGGAGCTGCAACGACTTTATGGGCCCGCTGCTTTACGTCAGCACCCCCGGCAAGTACCCCATGTCCCTGTTCGTCAAGCTGTCCATGGACGGTGATACCGGCTTTGCTTGGAACAAGATCCTTGCTCTGTCCCTCATCTCCATCCTGCCGCAGCTGATCGTATTCTTCTGTGCACAGGATCAGTTCGTTGAAGGTATCTCCGCAGGTGCCGTCAAGGGCTAATGCGCCATAAGAACATCTGACCAAGACCAACACCCCCTGTGCTGCTCCCAACGGATGGCACAGGGGGTGTTTTGGCAGGTGCATCATTTCTTCTGCTTTTTGCGGTATTGCAGGGGGCTGATATCCGTCACCTCGCGGAACACGCGGCGGAAGTGGGCGGCGCTGGCAAAGCCGGTCTGCTCGGCAATAGCGCTGATGGAAAGCTCGGTGGTCTCCAGCAGCTTCTGCGCAGACTCGATGCGGCGGTTGTTCAGGTAGTCCACGATGGACTGCCCGGTCACCCGCCGGAACAGGCGGCTGAGATAGTAGGGGGAAAGGTAGAACCGCGCCGCCACCTCGGTAAGGGAGAACTTTTGCCGGTAGTTGGCGGCAAGGTAGGCACACACCTGCTCAATGGTCTCGTTGCGGGGGCGCGCTGCGGCGCTGCTCTCGGCAAGGCACTCCTGCTCGACATAGTGCAGGATCAGCAGCAGGTACAGCCCGCCGGGGTAGTCCTGCTCCGGCATGGCAGCGCGCATCATCTCCAGCAGGGTGCGTAGGCGGCGAACCCACGGCACCGGGCCGTACAGCACCGTTACCTCGCCGGGCAAAAACAGCCGGGCAAAATCCCGCTGGGTGGCACTGCGCAGCTCGTGCAGGGCGCCGAGCGGAAAGCGGCAGCCCACCAGTTCCGGTACGGCTGCACCGGCGGCAGAGAGCACTGCGTCCCCCGCGCCCAGCAGCAGCGCGCTGCCGGGGGTTACTAGCAGGCTGTTTTCTCCCATTTGCAGGGTGCAGCTGCCCTCGCTTACCAGCAGAAAGGTGCACGTCTCCTCGTCTGCCGTCAGCTCCAGCTTGCTGCCGTTCAGCCGCACGGTGTCTGCCTTTACCTTTGCATGGATCTTTTCCCGTTCCGCTTTCATTTTGCGCATCCTTTCCGGAAACAGCCCTCCCGGTGCCGGGAGAGCGCTTTTCCTCATGATACCACGTCTGCTCCGTGGGGGCAAGACAAACTCACAGGAGGTTATTTCGCATGAATCTGACCCTGATTCGTTCCATGACCCGCAGCGCCGTTTTCGAGCTGGAAAACGAACTGTGCTACCGTCCGGCACACCCCTTTACCGTTGCCCTGAACGGCAAGACGGTATACGAAGCCTGCAACACCAACGTGTTCTCCCTGTTCTCCCTGCTGCCCGGCACCACCTATACGGTGGAGGTGCAGGCCGAGGGTGAGACCCTGAAGCTGGATTTCACCACCGAGGCCGAGACCTTCTTTGTGGATGCTGCCCGCTATGGTCTGGTGGCTGACGGCGAGACCGACAACACCGTGCGGCTGCAGGCGGCGCTGTCCACCTGCCCCAAGGGCGGCACAGTGTATGTGCCCGCCGGCCGTTACCGCACGGCCAGCCTGTTCATGAAGAGCAACACCACCCTGTATCTGGAAAAGGGCGCTGTGCTGCTGGGCGACAACGACCGCACCCATTACCCCATCCTGCCCGGCGTGCTGCCCAGCGAGAACGAGGTGGACGAGTACTATCTGACCGGCTGGGAGGGCAATCCGCTGGACAGCTTTGCGGGTCTGTTGAACATTACGCAGGTGCATGACGTAGTGGTGACTGGCGAGGGCACGCTGGACTGCGATGCCGAAAACGGCGACTGGTGGGTGAACCCCAAGGTCAAGCGCATCGCATGGCGTCCCCGTGCTGTGGCTGCGGTGGACAGCGAGAACGTCTGCCTGCATGGCATCACGGTGCAGAACAGCTATTCGTGGACCATCCACCCCATCTTTGTCAAGCACCTCGACCTGCTCAACTTCAACATCAACAACCCCTACAACGCCCCCAACACGGACGGCATCGACCCCGAGAGCTGCGAGTATATCCGCATCATCGGTATGAACATCCATGTGGGCGACGACTGCATCGCCATGAAGGCCAGCAAGGTCTTTCTGGGCATGAAGCTGAAGCGCAGCTGTGAGCATACCGTCATCCGCAACTGTCTGCTGGACAAGGGCCACGGCGGCATCGTCATCGGCAGCGAGATGAGCGGCGGCGTGAAGGACATGGTAGTGACCCAGTGCCTGATGGACCACACCGACCGCGGTCTGCGCGTCAAGACCCGCCGGGGCCGCGGCAACACCGCCGTCATCGACGGGCTGGTGTTCCGCAACGTGGAGATGCGGGGCGTCAAAGCACCCTTTGTCATCAATATGTTCTACTTCTGCGACCCGGACGGCCACGGCCCCTATGTACAGTGCCGCGAGCCGATGCCGGTGGACGAGTACACCCCCAAGCTGGGCAGTCTGACCATGGAGAACATCGTGGCCACCGATGCCCAGTTTGCAGGCTGCTATTTCGATGGTCTGCCGGAACAGCCCATCGAGCGGGTGACCATGCGGGATGTGAGCATCACCTTTGACCCCAACGCCAAGGAGGGACAGGCGGCCATGGCCGACAACCGTCCGCTGGTAAAAAAGCTGGCCATCTATGCCGAGAACGTCAAGGAGATCGACCTGCACAACGTGAAGATCGAGGGCTACGAGGGCGAGCGGCTGCACTTTGCCAACGTAGGACATTTTGAGGAGGACTGACCCATGACCCATGAAGAGATCCTGTCCATGCTGGGCGACTATGTGGACTACCTGATCGCCAATTCCAGCGCCGAGGCACCGATGTGGAACATCGAGAAGGTGCGCAGCGGCAAGCCCAACAAGTGGAACTACATTGATGGCTGCATGATCACCGCCTGCCTGAGCCTGTACAAGACCACCGGCGACGAGAAGTATCTGGAGTTTTCCAAGGAGTTCATCGACTACTTTGTACAGCCGGACGGCTCCATCAAGACCTACGACCCCAAGGAGTATAATCTGGACAACGTGAATCAGGGCAAGAACCTGTTCATTCTGTATGATATCTACGGGGACGAGAAGTACCGCAAGGCCATCGACACCATCCGCAGCCAGCTGCTCACCCAGCCCCGCACCAAGGAGGGCAACTTCTGGCACAAGGACATCTATCCGTGGCAGGTGTGGCTGGACGGCACCTATATGGCGCAGCCCTTCTACATGGAGTACGAGACCCGCTTTAACAAGATGCAGGGCTGCATCGACAGCTACAAGCAGTTCATGAACATCAAAAAGCACATGCGGGACGAAAAAACCGGCCTGTACTACCACGGCTACGACGAGAGCCGCCAGATGTACTGGGCAGACCCCGAGACCGGTTGCAGCCCCAACTTCTGGCTGCGCGCCATGGGCTGGTTCCTTGTGGCAATGGTGGATGTGCTGGAACGCATGGACGAGCAGCTGTACAACGAATACCGCGGCATCATGGCCATGCTCAAACAGGCTGTGGAGGACATGCACAAGTTCCAGGACGAGCAGACCGGGATGTTCTGGCAGGTCATCGACCACCCGGAGGCCGAGGGCAACTATCTGGAGACCAGCGGCACCGCCCTGTTTGCCTACGCCGTACTCAAGGGCGTGCGTCTGGGCTATCTGCCCAAACGCATGGCTGCATGGGCGGAGAAGGCTTTCTACGGCACCTGCGACCGGTATCTGTCCAAGAACCCGGACGGCAGCTTGCAGCTGGACGGCATCTGCCTTGTGGCGGGTCTGGGCGGCAAGGATCACCGTGACGGTTCTCTGGCCTACTACTTCAGCGAGCCGGTGGTCTGCAACGATGCCAAGGGCGTAGGCCCGCTGGTGCTGGCCTATACCGAAATGATCGCGCGCAAGTAACCAAAAACGGGATACAGCAGGGCTGAGCAGCTGCAAAAAAGCGGTTGCTCAGCCTTTTTGCGTGTCTTTTTTGCCCCCTTGCATAAACTGCCCGCCGCTGTCCCACACTAAGCCCAGAAAAGTTCCCGTACACAAAACGAACAGATGGGAGTAACAAGCATGGAGCAGATCAAAAAATTTCTGCACGGCAAGGGCTTTGCTCTGCTGCTGGCCGCAAGCCTGCTGGCTGCGGCTGCGGCAGGGGTGTGGGCGGTGCGTGCCCTGCGGGCAGAACTGCAAAAAAGTCTGGATGAACTAAACGCCCCCGGCACCACCCAACAGACCACCCCGGAAACAGAACCGGACTGGGACGCACAGGAGGACACCACATGGCAGCAGCCCGTGACCGACGTTGCAAACAGCAAGGCAGATGTGCCGCAGCAGACGCCCTCTGGGGCATCCTCTGGTGCGCAGTCTGGCTCTGGTTCGCTGCGCGAACCCTCGGCACTGCAAGGCGCATCCTCGCCTGCCAGCAGTTCGGCACAGCCTGCCGCCGCGCCCTCTATGCCGGGGCGCGTGCTCAACGCCTTCAGCGGCGATGAACTGGTGTATAACAAGACCCTTGGAGACTGGCGCACCCACAACGGCGTGGATTACGCCTGCACGCAGGGGGCAGCGGTAGCAGCACCCGTGGCGGGCAAGGTAGTGTCTGCCGGGGCAGAGGGCAACTGGGGCACCGTGGTGGTGCTGGAAGATGCCGCTGGCCGCCTTTGGCGGCTGTGCGGTGTGGCTGACCCTGCCGTAAAGGCCGGGGAGACCGTGACCGCCGGGCAGAAGCTGGGCACGGTGGGCACTGTCGGCTGCGAATGCGCCGAGGAGAGCCACATCCATGTGGAGGTAAAGCAGGGCGAAAGCTACCTCGACCCGGCAAAGCTGCCGGAGTAAGCAAACCATAAAAGGGGCTGCAACAGCGGCTCCTTTTTTGCTGTGTCAGACGGTACGGCGCGTTTGCGGCAGCCAGAGAACCAGCGCCGAAAGCACCCCGGCTGCCAGCAGTACATCTGCGGGGTGTGCGGCCCAGTGCTGGAAGGCAATGCCATAGGCTGCCTGCCCGATGGGCTGGGTCAGGCAGGCCAGCACGGTGCAACAGGCGGTAGTTTTGCCCAGCTGTGCCTGCGGCACCAGCACTTGCAGCTGCGCAAAGAACCATACATTGAACAGCGCTGCCACGGCCATAAACACGGCCCCCAGCACCAGAATGCTGCCGAACTGCAGCACTGACACCCGGAGGGCAAGACCCAGCGCGGCGCACACGCCGCTGAGCGCCAGCAAAAGAGGTGTGCCGCTGCGGATGGGATAACGGACAAAGATGGTTCCGGCCAGCACGCCGCCCAGAATGCCGCCTGCGCTCAGCACCGCCTGCACAAGACCAAGGGAGGCATCACTTTTCTGCAGGGTCTGTACCACCAGCACCGGAACACCTACGGTGAGGGCGGGGACTTCCAGCAGGTTTACAGCCGCCATGGCGGCAGCTAACCGCAGCACCGCAGCCTGCCCGGTGAGGAACTGCGCACTTTCCCGCAGGTCGGCCCACAGAGAACGGACGGAGAGCTTTGTGTCATATGGGACATCCTGTGGGATGCGCAGACAGAGCTCCATCCCGGCAGAAAGTGCAAAGCAGCAGCCGCAGAGCACCAGCAGACCCCGGATGCCGAGGTGCTCCAGCAGAACAGCACCCAGCAGGGGACCGAGAAGCTCGTCCACGGTATCCACCAGTTGGATGACTGCGTTGCCGCGCAGCAGCTGGGTGCCGTTCAGTAGCAGAGGCAGGCAGGCGCGTACCACGGGCTGGTAAAGCCCCTGAATGGCGTACAGACTGCCCAGCACTGTCAGGACCAGCGGAAGCAGGGGCAGATGCGGCAGTCCGGCAGCGGCTGCAGCCGCAATACCGGCGGTCACCAGATCCAGCAGTGCCATCAGGCGGGCTTTACGGCAGCGGTCTGCCAGTGCGCCGCCGGTCAGCATTCCAGCAAGGGCGGGCAGCATGGCCAGAGCGGTGATGCCACCGTACAGCGCGGCAGAACCAGTCTGCCGCAGCAGATACAGCGGCAGCGCAAACCGCAGGGCGGCATTGCCGAACAGGGAGACGATCTGTCCAAGGACGATAAGGACAAAAGTGTTCATGGAAACCTCCTGCTTTTTTATTTACAGACTGTTGGTCTGTATTTACATACAAAAAAAGGCGGAGCGTTCCGCCCGGGAAATTCAGTCTTTGACCGGTGTGCACAGCTGCACCAGCTGCTCGGCCTGCGCATCCGTCAAAAGGTCCAGCCCAAGTGCATGGGTCATTTGCTGAAACACGACGTTCCGCGCCCGCTGCTGGGCCGGTGTGGTGGGGCGTGTCTGGGGAGAAAGCCAGATGTCTGCCAGCACGAACAGCGCTTCGGCCAGCGCATTGGCATCGGTGGTGTGGATGGAGCCGTCCGCCATGCCCTGCCGGATCATGGGTGCAATGCACTCCGGGGCCAGATGCGCTTCAATGTTGGTCAGCTCCATGGCAAGGAACTGCGGGTTGCTGCACAGGTGCGGCAAAGTCTGCGCGATCTGCTGCTGCCGCTGCCCGGCAAAGGATGCTGCAAACACCGCCTGCAGCTTCTGCAGCCCGGTCAGGGCCGGGTCGTCCCGGATATGGCGCAGCGGCTCCCACATCTGGTCGCCCAAACGGTCACCGACGCGCTGCGCGATCTCCTCCTTGGAGCGGAAGTGATGGTACACCGCCCCTTTGGAAAGCTTTGTGGCATCGATGATGTCCTGCAGGGTGGTATTCTGGTAGCCCTTCTGGAGGAAGAGCAGGGCGGCGGCGTCCAGGATCTTTTCAACGGTCTGTTCCGGGTATTTGTTGCGCGGCATGGCGGATGCTCCTTTTTACAAACTGACGGTCTGTAAAAAGAATACAGCAGCCCGGCGGCTTTGTCAAGAGGGTGTGGAACCGAAAATCCATTCATTTCCTGCGGCGCTGCATTGCTTTTGCGCGGGGTTTCTGGTATGATACAATAGAATCAGCAGGCGATTTTGGGAGGATGACAGATGGCAAGGGTTTTGATCGTGGGAGCCGGGGCAGCCGGACTGATGGCGGCGGGTGCTGCCGTGCGGCAGGGACATCAGGTAACGGTGCTGGAGCATACCGAGAAGCCCGGGCAGAAGATCCTTGTCACCGGCAAGGGGCGCTGCAATGTGACCAACGACTGCCCGGCAGAGGAGTTTTTGCGCCATGTGCGCACGAACCCGCGCTTTTTGTACTCCTCGCTGGGAGCGTTCCCCCCGGCAAAGACCATGGAACTGTTCGAAGCCTTGGGCGTGGAACTGAAGGTGGAGCGCGGCCGCCGGGTGTTCCCGGTATCGGATAAGGCCGAGGAGATCCGGCAGGCGCTGCTGCGCTATGCGCAGGACGCCGACATCGTCTATGATGGCGCAAAAAAGCTGCTGCTGGAGGACATCGTGCCGGAGGCAGAACCCGCCCCGGCGGCAGCGGAAAACCCGCGCCATCCCAAAAAGAAAAAGGCTGGCCCGGCGCGGCGCTGCGTGGGCGTGCGGGGCACTTCCGGCCGGGAATACCGGGCAGACGCTGTGCTGGTGGCCACCGGCGGCGTGAGCTACCCCACCACCGGTTCTACCGGCGATGGCTACAAGCTGGCGCAGCAGGCGGGACACACCCTTGTGGAGCCGGTGCCCAGTCTGGTCAGCCTTGTCAGCCGGGACCCGGACTGCAAAAAGATGATGGGTCTGGCGCTGAAAAACGTCACCCTGACCCTGCTGGAGGACGGCAAAGCCATCTTTGACGAGCAGGGCGAGATGCTGTTTACCCACTTTGGCATCAGCGGGCCGCTGACCCTGAGCGCGTCCAGTCATCTGGGGGACATGAAAAAGCACAGGTACATCGCGGAGATCGATCTGAAGCCCGCCCTGAGCGAGGAGCAGCTGTACGACCGCATCACCCGGGACTTTGCCCTGCTGGCAAACCATGCGGCGCAGGGTGCGCTGGTCAAGCTGCTGCCCTCCAGTATGCAGCCGGTGATGGTGGCGCGCTGGGGCATCGACCCCGCCACCAAGGCAAACCAGATCACCCGGGAGCAGAAGCGGGAGCTGGTGCAGCTGGTCAAGCACTGGCAGGTGTCCATTGACGCCCGGGGCGACCTTGCCCACGCAGTCATCACCAGCGGCGGCGTATCGGTGCGGGAGGTAGACCCCAAGACCATGCAGAGCAAAAAGGCGCTGGGACTGTACTTCGCGGGCGAGGTGCTGGACGTGGACGCCTACACCGGCGGCTACAATCTGCAGATCGCTTTCTGCACCGCACAAAGCTTTGCGAATAACCTGTAAAAAACAGCGCAGCTAATTTCCTGTGTACTATATATAAATAAGGAGAACATATCATGGTATCTGTTGCAATTGATGGGCCTGCGGGTGCAGGCAAATCCACTCTGGCACGCCGTCTGGCGGCAGAGCTGGGCTATATCTATGTGGACACCGGTGCAATGTACCGCGCCATCGGCCTGTACGCCCTGCGCGCGGGCAAGGACCCCAAGGACAACGCAGCGGTGGACTCCCTGCTGCCCCAGATCGAGCTGCGGCTGGCATCCATTGCGGGCGAGCAGCACATCTACTTAAAGGACGAGGATGTGAGCACCGCCATCCGCACCGAAGCCGCGGGCATGGCAGCCTCTGCCGTGGGCGCAAACCCCGCGGTGCGGGCATTTCTGCTGGACTTGCAGCGCAGTATGGCAAAAAAGCAGGATGTGCTGATGGACGGCCGGGATATCGGCACGGTGGTGCTGCCGGACGCTACGGTGAAGATCTTCCTGACCGCCAGCCCGGAGGCACGCGCCACCCGCCGCTGGAAGGAGTATCAGGCCAAGGGCATCGACACCCCCTACGAGGAAGTACTGGCAGATGTGAAGCAGCGGGACTATCAGGACACCCACCGCGCCGCCGCTCCGCTGAAACAGGCAGAGGACGCCGTGCTGCTGGATACCTCGGAACTGGATTTTGAGCAGAGCCTTGACGCCATGAAGCAGATCATTGCCAAAAAGATCGGCGGATAAAACAAACAGGACAGGAATAAAAAATGGTACTATATTATATTCTGGTGCCCCTTGCGTGGCTTGTGTGGCACATCGGTTTCCGCATCCGGGTGGAGGGGCGTGAAAACCTGAAAAAGGTGCAGACGAAGGGCTACATCCTTGCGCCCACCCATGTGTCTGCCATCGACCCGGTGTTCATCGTTGTCACCCGGTGGGGCAGGCGGATGGTGGTGTTTGCCAAAAAGGAACTGTTCGAGATCAACGCCTTCCTGACGTGGTTCTTCCGCTGCTGCGGCGGCGTGTGCGTCCGCGGCACCAAGGACGAGATGGCGGTCATCTCTCAGACGGTGGAGGCCTGCAAACAGGGCAAGACCCTGCTCATCTTCCCGGAGGGCACCCGCGAAAAGGAGGGCAAGCTCCTGCCTCCCAAGAGCGGTCTGTTCGTCATTGCCGCCGAGGCAGGGGTGGACGTTGTGCCCTGCCGCATCCTGTACGACACCCCGGACGGAAGAATGCACCTGTTCTGCAAAGTGCGGGTGATCTACGGCGAGCCGATGCCCGCAGCGCAGTTTGCCATGGAGGGCCGCCGGGACACCAAAAAGCTCCGTGCCAACAAGCAGGCGCTGCTGGAAGCATGGGAAAAAATGGGGGCGTAAGAGATGGAGATCCGTTTGGCGAAAACGGCGGGGTTCTGCTTTGGCGTGAACCGTGCCGTGGAACTGACCTACGGCCTGCTGGCCGAGGGGCATAAGGTGGCAACGCTGGGTCCGCTGATCCACAACCCGCAGGCGGTGGAGGATATGCGGCGCAAGGGCGCACAGGTAGTGGACACCGTGCAGGATGTGCCCGCCGGGTGCGAGGTGGTCATCCGCAGCCACGGGGTGCCCCGCAGCGTTTACGATGAACTGGAAGCGCGCGGCATCCCGTACCATGACGCCACCTGCCCCTTTGTGCAGAAGATCCAGCGCATTGCCGCCGAGGCCGAAAAAGAGGGTGCGGTGCTGCTGGTGGCGGGCGATAAGACCCACCCGGAGGTGCAGGGCATTGTGGGACACACCCGGGGCGAGGTGTTCGTTTTTGCCGATTTAGCCGAGTTAGAGGCGTGGAACGGCCCTTCTGACCCCCAAAAACCCCTTTTTGCAGTTGCACAGACCACATTTCAGGTTACAAAATGGAAAGAAAGTTCGGAGTTTCTCAAAAAAGCCTATACAAACGCCCGAATTTTTGATAC
>OHHR01000674.1_pt1 | contig 19778 bp, 12 predicted proteins | sample 1568021 | NCBI WGS metagenome assembly OHHR01 (sample SAMEA3879560, study PRJEB24766) | human gut metagenome | biome: human-associated habitat; feature: feces | place: USA | collected 1985/1987 | reverse complement strand
GCACCTCGCTCGCCGTATCGGCACTTAGAATTATGCGGTATTGCCCTAAACACAGTATAAGAAGAAACGGAGTGCCAGCCCCATGCCAAACCTGACGGACCTTTCCACCATTCGTGATGTGTGCGCACGGCACGACTTTGCACTTTCCAAGGGGTTCGGCCAAAACTTTATCATCAACCCCGGCATCTGCCCCCGCATTGCGGAAGCCGCTGGCATTGGCCCCGGCTGGGGTGCGCTGGAAGTCGGCCCCGGCATCGGTGTGCTGACAGAACAGCTGTGCAAACGCGCGGATAAGGTAGTTTCGATCGAAGTGGACAAGCGCCTGCCGCCGATCCTGGCCGAGACAATGGCCGAGTACGAGAACTTTAAGCTGGTGCTGGAAGATGTGCTGAAAGTGAACTTGCGCACCCTACTGGCGGAAGAATTTGGTGATAAGCCCGTTGCCGTCTGCGCCAATCTGCCGTATTACATCACCAGCCCCATTCTGATGCGCTTATTGGAAGAAAAACTGCCCATCCGCAACATTACCGTCATGGTGCAGAAAGAGGCTGCACAGCGCCTGTGTGCCGCCCCTGGCACGCGTGAGGCGGGGGCAATCAGCTATGCGGTGGCTTATTACGCCAAACCCAAGCTGCTGTTTACTGTGCAGCCGGGTAGCTTTTACCCTGCCCCCAAAGTGACCAGCGCGGTCATCCAGCTGGATGTCCACACCACACCGCCTGTTACCCCGCCCAACGGGGACGAAGCCGGGCTGTTCCGCCTGATCCGGGCAGCATTTTCTCAGCGGCGCAAGACCGCGGCCAATGCCGTGGCGAACGGCCTGGGCATTTCCAAAGCTAAAGTGAACGCTGCATTGCAGGCCGCCGGGTTGGATATCCGCCTGCGCCCGGAGCAGCTGACGCTGGAAGATTACTGCGCGCTGCAGGCCGCCCTGGCCGCGGCAGAATAAGCGCCGTTCGGAGCGCTACTGCCCCATAATTCGGCATTGACAAGGTGCCGCAACATGTGCTAGAATACTTAGGTATTCCCAAGGTATATCTGAAAACAAAGAAAACGACGGATATTTCGCAAACACAAGCAGGATTTAAGGCTCTTTCACGCAAAATCCGGCTACGTTTGTAGAAATAGACGATATGTTCAACTTTTCAGATACAACCTAAGGATTTCTTAGCCGTGCTGGCGTAGCTCAATTGGCAGAGCAGCTGATTTGTAATCAGCAGGTTGCAGGTTCGATTCCTGTCGCCAGCTCCAAAATATCCCGGCAGTTTTATAACTGCCGGGATATTTTTGTATCAATCCTATATTTTGTAGCACAAAAAGGTAAAAAGTACCCCCGGCACAGGGTCAGCCCTGAGCCGGGGGGCGGTATATTCAGGAAAATGAGATGGACTGAATGGCAAATACGAGAAGCAGATCTTAGCCCATATTGAGCAAGTTGCTCTTCATAGTTTTCAGCTCTTTTTCCAACTGGTCTTTTTCTTTGGTGTATGCCTGGTAGTCCTGCATCTGCTCCATCACGGCGGGGTCGCTGGCAGTCAGGTAGCCGCTGGTCATGGAGGTGGTGGTGCTGAACTTTTTCTGCTGGCCGTTAAAGTCGATCACCAGGAACTGATCCGTAGAGGGCAGTACCTTGCCCACGCCGAACATTTTGTGGGTTACTTCGCAGCCGGTCAGGTCGGGCAGGGCAGTGGGGCTTGCCAGCAGCTCCTGCAATTTCTGCTCCTTTTCGGCGATCTGCATGCACAGGTTGGCGCGCTCGGCTTTCTGTTTCACGGCCTTGGTGCGTTCTTTGGCGGTTGCCGTGCGGGAAAAGCCCTTGGGGTAATAGCCGTTTACATAGGCGCTGTGCATGATATCATACACCAGCAGATGCAGCTGGTCATTGATGCCGTGCATGGTGTTTTTCAGCCGCTCGGTGTGCAGGCGGGTCAGCTCATCGTATTTGGGCAGCTCGTTCAGCAGGTCATCGCACATGGCGTAATATTGGGTCAGGTTAAAGGCCGCGCCGGTGCCAAAGTCTTCGTCATAGCCGAAATAGGCGGCCCAGGCTTTGGCTTCGGCGGGAACAAAGAAGTAGTTATCCTCCGGCTCCAGCAGGCTCAGGTACAGCGCGGCGCTGCCGGCCGTCTGAGTGAACTTGGCCATGCGCGGCAGGCAACGGCGGAAACGGCCGTTGACCTGGTCGGCAAACATTTCCACGCGGCCCTGGCGTTTTTTCAGGTCACCGTCATCATCATTGAACAGCCAGCGAAAACACTCGCGCACAAGCTCAACTTCCGTGGGGTGCATCATCAGGGCCTGCATGCCGCCAATGGGCTGCAGGGCGGGCGTGTCCATCACGGCACGGGCCTGCTGTGTGGCCTGGGCAAACATGGCAGGAAAATCCACCGCGTCGATATCCCAGTTTGTGCCAAAGCAGTTGATGGCTTCCCAAACGCCATTTTCTGCGGTTTCGCCATCGGTCAGGCTGCGGATATACGGGGCAAGGATCGTGTTCAAAGTTTCAGTGTTCAAGCTCAAAACGTGATACCCTCCAATGAATTACAATGAATTGCCGCCGCCCGCCGCAAAGGTTTTTATTGGGCGACAACCTTTTTATTATACGAAAAAATCAGGGCTTTCGTCAAGGCATTGCGGAGCAAAAAGGATGAAAAAAGGCACCGGCGGTGAAAGCAGGTACACCGCCGATGCCGAAAAATAAAACAGGGATAAGTGAGATATAGACAGGGAAAAACGCCGCCTTGCAAAAGGCAGGCCGCCGAATGGCTCAGGTATGGAAAACGCCAATGGTGGGGTTGATAAAATCAACGATGAGCAAAAACGAGATGACAGCCAGCATGCCGATCAGGCAGAAAAACATGCGGCGCAGCCAGCGGTTTTTATCGGTAAGGATATCCCGGTACTGCTTGTCTTTGTTCTCAAGCTCCCGCATGTACTGCTGACGGGCGGCGTCCAGGGTTTTGGCATAATAGTTCTGCATGGAAAGCAGCAGCTGCATCACGTTGGAATCCAGCAACTGGCCGTTTTCGCTCTCCAACTTTTGTAGGCCGGTGATCGCATCCAGCGAGCCATCCATGGCGGCAACGATCGCGGCGACATCACGGAAGCTGGGATTCTCGGTCTGGCCGCTCAAAATGCGGTTTACGGTGCTGAGGGGCACCCCGCTTGCACTGGAGATTTGCTGCAGGGTCAGGTTTTGTTCGGATTTCATATTTTTCAACGTTTCCACAATAGATTCTTGCATAAACCTCCTCCATTTCCCAAATCTGGGAAAGCCTAAAAGGGCGTTTCTCAGATTTGATGGTTTACAATTCCGGCAGCCTCTGCTACAATTCACATAATGTTTCCATAAGGCGATGGGGAAACAGGAAAGACCCCACCGCTGCCAAGGGCAACGTGATCCCCCGGCAGGAAGCATCCCGAAATGTGCCGCAAAACATGCCACTATTTTAATATGGCTTTTATAATTTGTCAAGAATTGTAAGAACTGTTAAAAAATGGATGTCTGCGGTATGGTGGGGAAAGTGTTTGGGCTGTGGAAGGGGGCCGAGAACGATTTACCAGTATCTTGCGGTGGAACAAACCCTGTTCAGCTGTGAACTTGGCCGCTATACTGCTTTTGGAATTGCGGCCCAAAAGCGGGCACCGGATGGCTGGCGGCAGATTGCATTTGTCCCAGATATTTGCACCAATACCCAACAGGCACAGCGCCTGGCGCAGCTGTGCACACAGGGGCAGCTGGAACCCATCCATTTGATGGATGTAATTGAAGATTTTGTGGCAGACCCTTGTTCCTGGCCATAGAGGGCCTGGCTTGCCGCAGAAATGTTAAAATCCCCCGGATCGTATAGAATCCGAGGGATTACGTTTTTATTTTGGGCGACTGATTCGTTTGGAGAAGGGGGATGCCTTTGAGGCAAAACGGACCGCAGGGACAGCTCTCAGGCGGAGATGGCCGACCTGCAAAGCACTTTGGGCTATTCTCCCAAAGCCATAACAGCTTGTCCGGGGCATCAAGAAGGTCGCCCACTGCAAATATTACAGCAGCTGCACACCAGCGCGCTCGCACACGGCTTTGGTCTCGGTATCCCACAGGCTGACCTGCACTTCGCCGATGTGGGCCTTGCCCAGCAGCAACATGCACAGGCGGCTCTGGCCAATGCCGCCGCCCATCGTCAGGGGCAGCTTGCCTTCCAGCAGCATTTTATGGAACGGCAGTTCCGCACGCTCCGGGCAGCCTGCGGCTTCCAGCTGGCGGGTCATGGCGGCCGGGTCCACACGGATGCCCATGCTGGAAAGCTCCAGTGCACAGCCCAGCGCTTTGTGCCAGAACAGAATATCGCAGTTCAGCGTCCAGTCATCATAGTCAGGGGCACGGCCATCGTGGCGGATGCCGCTTTTCAGCTGGCCGCCGATCTGCATGATGCAGACGGTGCCATGGGCGCGGGTAAAGGCGTTTTCGCGCTCTTTGGGGGTCAGGTCGGGGTACAGATCTTCCAGCTCCTGGGTGGTGATAAAGGTCGGCTCACGGGTCAGGCGGATGGCTTTCAGCTCCGGGAACTTCCAGCGCAGCTCGTCCGCAGTGGAGCAAACGGCATCCACAATATCGCGCACGGTTTCCTGCAAAAAGGGCAGGGTGCGGTCCTTCGCGGTGATGACCTTCTCCCAGTCCCACTGGTCTACATAAATGCTGTGCAGGTTGTCAAGCTCTTCGTCGCGGCGGATGGCGTTCATGTCGGTCACAAGGCCCTGGCCGGGGCGGAACCCATACTCAGCAAGGGCATAGCGCTTCCATTTGGCCAGGCTGTGCACAACTTCAGCGCGCTCATCCAGGCAGGGTACATCAAAGCTGACGGGGCGCTCCACGCCGTTCAGATCATCGTTCAGGCCGCTGCCGTTCAAAACAAACAGCGGGGCGGTAACGCGCTTCAGGTGCAGGGCGGCACACAGCTTTTCCTGAAAGATGGTTTTGATGATGCCGATGGCCCGCTGGGTATCGTACAGGCCCAAAAGATCATGATAGTTTTTGGGAATGGACGTTTTGGACATAAATATTCCTCTTTTCCTCTCTACTTGCAGGGCAGCGTATGACTGCACCTTGAGCCGGAACGCCAGGCTGTGACAAATTCCGGCAAATTACACCGCATTTATTATAATCCCTGCGTCCGTCTGCGTCAAACAAAATTCGCCGATGACGTACAGGATATACAGCAAAACTAAAAATAACGGCCCGCACTGCATTTGCAGCCGGACCATTTGATATTTAGGGCAATACCGCATAACTCTAAGTGCCGATACGGCGAGCGAGGTGCGGCAGCTGCTAGGCCAAAAGCGCAGATAATACTGGATGTCTTATCGAGCATTTTGGCAACGCAGATGCCGTGCCGCAGCCGTCGGAGCGGTGCTTAAGCCGTAAGGCGGGAATTGTGCGGTGTTGCCTTAGTTGGGGTTATGCAGCGGGGCAGGCGTTACGCCTTGGCAAACTGGCTTGCATACAGGTTGGCGTAAAAGCCGCCCCTGGCCAGCAGCTCCTCGTGGGTGCCGCGCTCAATAATGTTGCCGGCTTTCATCACAAGGATCTGATCGGCGTTTTTGATGGTGGAAAGGCGGTGCGCCACAATAAAGCTGGTGCGGCCTTTCATCAGTTCCTCAAAGGCATCCTGAACCAGCACTTCGGTACGGGTATCAATGCTGGAGGTTGCTTCGTCCAGAATCAGGATGGGCGGCTTGCGCAGCATAACACGGGCAATGCAAAGCAGCTGCTTCTGGCCCTGGCTGATGTTGCCGCCGTCCTCGGCAATTACGGTATCATAGCCCTGGGGCAGGCGGCAGATAAAGCTGTGGGCGCGGGCACGCTTGGCGGCGTCGATGATCTCCTCGCGGGTGGCGTCCGGCTTGCCGTAAGCAATGTTATCTGCCACAGTACCGGCTTTCAGCCAGGTTTCCTGCAAGACCATACCCAGGTTGCCGCGCAGCGAATCCCGCGTTACGGTGTCAATGGGGTGGCCGTCCACCTTCAGGGTGCCGCCGTTGATCTCGTAAAAGCGCATCAGCAGGTTGACCAGGGTGGTTTTGCCGCAGCCGGTGGGGCCGACCAGGGCAATGCGCTGGCCGGGCTGAACGCGCAGATTCATGTCTTCAATCAAGGGCACATCCGGCACATAGCGGAACTTGACATGCTCAAACTCCACACTGCCTGCACCGTGGGGCAGGGGAACGGCATCGGGGGCATCGGGCAGGATGGGGTCTTCGTCAATAAAGTCGAACACACGCTGCGCACAGGCCAGGGCGTTCTGCAGCTCGGTCATAACGCCGGAAATATCATTGAACGGCTTGGTGTATTGGTTGGCATAGTTCAGCAGAACCGAAAGCTCGCCGACCGTAATGCCGCCGCCAATGGCAACCAGCGCGCCCACCACGCCGACCGCCGCATACACCAGCGCGTTGACAAAGCGGGTGGCAGGGTTGGTGATGGAGGAAAAGAAGGTGGCCTTTACGCCGCAGATCTGCAGATCGGCGTTGATCTTGTCAAAGCGCTCCTCGGCGCGGCTTTCGTAACCGAAGGCCCGGACAAGATGCTCGTTGCCGATCAGCTCGTCCACCAGACCGGTCAGCTCGGCGCGGGTCTCGCTCTGTACGCGGAACATATCATAGGTATGCTCCGCAATGAACTTTGCCACAAAGATGGAAAGCGGGGTGAGAACCACAACGATCAGGGTAATGCGCCAGTCAATGGAAAGCATAAAGCCCAAAGTGCCCACAATGGTCAGAATGCCGGTGAACAGCTGGGTAAAGCCCATCAACAGGCCGTCACTGAACTGCTCCACATCGGTGTTGATGCGGCTGATGGCGTCGCCGGGCTTGTGGGCATCCATATAGCTCAGGGGTAAAATCTCCATGTGCTGGAACGCCTGCACGCGGATGTCGCGCACCACCTGGAAGGTGATGCGGTTGTTCACCATGTTCATCAGCCACTGGCAGATGGAGGTGACACACACGGTAACGCCAAACTGGATGGCAATCTTGCCCAGGGCAGGGAAGTTGACATTGCCCTGGCCCACAATCAGGTCCACGCCGCGGCCCGAAAGAATGGGGGCGTACAGCGTGGTAAGAACGGTAACGGCGGCAAGCAGCAGGGTGAACAGCACCAAACCGCGGTACGGCTGGATCAGCTTTAACACGCGCTGAATGGTGCCTTTACTGCCCCGCAGGGAAACACGCTTTTTCTTTGCATTGCTCATAAGGTCTTTTCCACCTCCTCGCGGCTCAGCTGGCTCAGGCAGATCTCGCGGTAAACATCGCAGGTTTTCAGCAGGTTGGTATGGGTGCCGCTGCCCACCAGATTGCCGTCATCCAGCACCAGAATGCGGTCCGCACGCTGCACAGCAGAAGCACGCTGGGAAACAATAAATACCGTCATGCCATGGGTCTGCTCTTTCAGCGCTTTGCGCAAAGCAGCGTCCGTGGCAAAATCTAGGGCGGAGGAACTGTCGTCCAAAATCAGTACCTGGGGGTGAGGTACCAGCGCGCGGGCAATGGTCAGGCGCTGGCGCTGGCCGCCGCTGAAATTGCGCCCGGCGGTCTCCACCGGTTCATCCAGCCCTTTGGGCTTGCCGCGCACAAAGTCCGCCGCCTGGGCAATCTCCAGGGCCTGCCAGATCTGCTCATCGGTGGCATCGGGGCAGGCCCATTGCATGTTGTCCCGGATGGTGCCGGTAAACAGCACGGCGCGCTGCGGCACAATGCCGATCATCTGGCGCAGCTGGGCAAAACCGTACTGCTGCACAGCATGGCCAAACAGATCAACGCTGCCGCTGGTGCAGTCATAAAAGCGGGGAATCAGGTTGATCAGGGTGGATTTGCCGCTGCCCGTGCCGCCGATCACGCCGATGGTCTGGCCGTTCTGGGCGGCAAAGCTGATGTCCGTCAGGCTGGGGGCACCGGCACCGTGGTAGGTAAAGCCCACATGGTCAAATGCAACGGCAGGGGCGCCCGCTGCCGGGGCAAGGGCGGCCGCGGCGGGGTCGGTCATCGTGGATTTGGTGTTCAGAATCTCCGAAACACGGATGCCGCTGGCCAGTGCGCGGGTGACAGAAACCACCAGATCGGCAATGCGCAGCAGGTTGATAAGGATCTGGTTCATATAGTTGATTAGGGCAATGATCTCGCCCTGGGTCAGCGCGCCGCTGTTTACCTGCAGCCCGCCGCGCATCAGGATGGCGATCACGCCCAGGTTGACGATGAGATAGGTCAGCGGGGTCATCAAAGCGGAAATGCGCCCGGCGGTCAGCTGGAAAGTTTTCAGTTTGTCGTTCACGGCGGTAAAATCCGCAATTTCGTCATCCTGCCGTGCAAAGGCGCGCACCACGCGGGCACCCACATAATTTTCGCGGGTCAGCAGGGTCACTTTGTCCAGCGTATTCTGGGCGGCGCGGTACTGGGGCACCGTCACCCGCATGATCAGCCAGACCACCAGCGAGATGGCCAGCGTGACCAGCACGAACCAGAACCCCATGGTGGGGCTGATGACAAACGCCAGAATCAGCGCGCCGATGACAATAAACGGGCAGCGCAGCAAAAGGCGCAGCGTCATGTTTACGCCGTTTTGCAGCTGGTTCACATCGCTGGTGATGCGGGTGACCAGCGTGGGCGTGCCGATGCCGTCCAGCTCCGTGTAAGAGAGGGTATCAATGTGGCGGAACAGCGCCCCGCGCAGCGCCGTGCCATAGCCCAGCGCGGCCTTGGCGGCAAAATACTGCGCCGTCAGGCTGGATGCCATACCCACAACCGCAAGCAGCACCATCAAGCCGCACTGCTTGCCAATATAAGCCAAATCCCCGTTTTTGATGCCCACATCAATGATGTTGGCCACCACAAGGGGAACCAACAGCTCAAAGCAGGCTTCCAGCATTTTGAACAGCGGGGCAAGGATGGATTCTTTCTCGTATCCTTTCAAAAACCGCAGCATGTTCCGCATGAACGCACCAACCTTTTTGTAATATCAAATTATATGCCTAAGGCAACACCGCACAATTTCCGCCTTGCGGCTTAAGCACCGCTCCGGCGGCTGCGGCACTTAGAATTATGCGGTATTGCCCTAAAACAGAGCATACTTTTTAATCATACAACAGATGCGTCTAAATGCCAAGTTGAAAAACGCAATACAACCAATGAAACCAATATTTTTTGCGGCCAGCCACAAAAACAGGCCGGATGGCAGCGCCTTGCCCGGTTTCGATGATTATTTGCACCCTGCCCGCCTATACTTGCAGTGGGGTAACCCGCAACGCTGCAACATGTAGGAGGGCAGAGGTCACTATGTTTTATTATCATAAAGGTTTAACCCGCGCCGCACGGCGCACCGTCGCCACCGCGATCACCATCGCAGGCCGGCAGGGGTGTACGGCGGTGGATACCGGGCACCTGCTGCTTGCCATGCTGCAAACCGGGCGGGGCACTGCGGTGGAGTTTCTGCGCCGCAAACAGATCACAGTAACGGCACTTTCGGCCTGTGCCTCCCAGCGGGCCTGCACGGGCCGCCCGCTGCACCTGCGCGGCCGGGACCTTGCGCCCGAAAGCCGCAAGGCGCTGGAATTCGCTGTTCTGGGGGCCCATGCTGCCCGCGTGAACAAAGCGGAGAACGAACACCTGCTCTGTGCCATGCTGGAAGATACCGCCTGCACGGCCAGCGTGTGGCTGGCGGGCCTTGGGCTGGAAGTTCCACGCGCCGCGCGGGAATGCCGCCAGCTTTCCGGTCAGCTGGTTTTGCCCAGCAGCCCCCGCATGAGCAGTACCCGCGGCAGCCGCCCCAGTGAGAAATATGGCCGTGACCTGACCCGCCTTGCGCAGGAAGGCCAGCTGGACCCCGTACTTTGCCGGGATGATGAGCTGGAACGCATGATCGAAATTTTGTGCCGCCGCCAAAAGAATAACCCATGCCTTTTGGGGGAGCCGGGCGTGGGCAAAAGCGCCCTGGCCGAAGCCCTGGCCCAGCGCATTGCCGCCGGGCAGGTAACGCCCAGCTTAAAGGGCAAGCGGGTGCTGGCGCTGGATATGGCGTCCATGGTGGCGGGCACCAAGTACCGCGGCGATTTTGAGGAGCGGTTCAAAAACCTGCTGGAAGAGCTTTACCGCGACCGTTCCACCATTCTGTTTATTGACGAGATCCATGTGATCGCCGGGGCCGGTGCGGCGGAAGGCGCAATCGATGCGGCCAGTATCTTAAAGCCGATGCTGGCCCGCGGGGAAATCCAGCTCATCGGTGCGACCACACCGGAGGAATACCGCAAGACCATCCAGAAGGACTCCGCCCTTGACCGCCGCTTTGGCATGGTGAATATTGAGGAACCGGCCCCACAGCAGGCAGAAAAAATTTTAACCGGCCTGATGCCCCGGTATGAGCGCTACCACGGGGTGCGCATCCCGCAGGAGGCGATTCGCGCCGCGGTGGAGCTGAGCGTGCGCTACCTGCCGGGGCGCTACCTGCCGGACAAGGCCATTGACCTGTTGGACGAAGCCGCCGCGGCGCTGCGGATTTCAGGCGGGGAGCAATCCATGCTGCCAGGCAGCAAAATGCCGGTGCTGACCTCGGCGGAAATTGCCAAGGTGGTGGGCAAGGCCAGCGGCGTGCCCGCCGAGCGGGTAGGGGAGGCGGAGCGTGTGCGCCTGGACCAGCTGGAAGCCCGCCTTGCCGCGCAGGTGATTGGTCAGCCGCGCGCGGTGCATGCCGTGGCGGCGGCTATCCGGCGCAGCCGCACCGGCCTGCGGGAAGCTGGCCGCCCCATTGGCGCAATGCTGTTTTTAGGTCCCACCGGCGTAGGCAAAACCCAACTGGCCCGTACCCTGGCCCAAAGCTGGTTTGGCAGCGAAAAAGCCCTGCTGCGGTTTGATATGAGCGAATATATGGAGCAGCACACGGTGGCACGGCTGATCGGCGCACCGCCGGGCTATGTGGGGCACGATGAGGGCGGCCAGCTGACCGAAGCCGTGCGCCGCCGCCCCTACAGCGTGGTGCTGTTTGATGAAATTGAAAAGGCCCACAGCGATATCCAGAATATTCTGCTGCAGATTTTGGAAGATGGCACCCTGACCGATGCCCAGGGGCGCAAGGCGGATTTTTCCAACACGATCATTCTGCTCACCTCCAACCTGGGGGCGCGCTGCCTGGCGGGGCAGGCCAGCCCGCTGGGCTTCGGCGCTGCCGCCGAAGAAACCGCCCGCCGCGGCAAAAAGGCATTACAGGAAGCCAAAGATTATTTCCGCCCGGAGCTGATGGGCCGCCTGGACGATGTGGTACTGTTCGACCCGCTTGGCCCCGCCCAGCTGGCCGCGATCGCGGATCGCCTGCTCTGCGAGCTGGAAGAACGCGCCGCCCGCCAGGGCTACACCCTGCGCCATACCCCGGCGGCTGCCGCGGCGCTGGCAGGTGATACCGTACCCGCCTATGGTGCGCGGGAGCTGCGCCGCAAGGTGAGCCGCGCCGTGGAGCAGGCCCTGGCCGACCGCATTGCCGCCGGTACCGCCCGCCCCGGCGTGTTGTTTGTGGCGGATGCCGCTCCGGACGGACACATTACCCTGACAATGGGGGATGTGGCGGCGTGCGCATCGTGAGAGAGTGGAGAGTGGGTAGTGGTCAGTGGACAGGGAGCAGTGCAGGCAGCCCGGCGGGCCGATGGCGAGCATCGGCCCCTACAAATGGGGGTTAGGGCGGTTGGCCTCCGAAACGCGCCTGCGGGCGCAGCGCCCTACGGATATTTTGCAAGTTAGCAATGCGCCCCAAAACATTCTGTAGGGAACGGTCTTGACCGTTCCGGAACGCTGCAAATATTGGAAACCAAAACACGAAGAAAAACGCCTTAAGGCAATACCGCATAATTCTAAGTGCCGCAGCCGCCGGAGCGGTGCTTAAGCCGTAAGGCGGGAATTATGCGGTGTTGCCTTGGAAATACAGCCGGCCAGCGCGCAGACAAAAACAGTTTTAAGCATGTGGGAGCGGTGCAGAGTTGATCTGCACCGCTTTTTTGTGGAATGCACAAAAGGAAACATATATGCCCGAAAAAAGTGTTCAAGAATGCAAGTTGTGCCACTGTGGAGACGGGTTATGCCAAAATCCCCCGAAAAAAGAAGGAGTTGTGCTACACTTAAAACGTAACAGCAGAAAGGAAGGAGGTGAAAACTGTGAACAGACAAGCAGTGAACCCATATTTGCCATCGTGGGAATATATTCCGGATGGGGAACCGCATGTGTTCAATGGTAGAGTGTATGTCTATGGCTCACATGACCGCTTCAACGCACCGATCTTCTGTGTGAATGACTACGTTTGCTGGTCGGCGCCGGTGGAAGATCTTTCCGAATGGCGGTACGAGGGAGTTATCTACCGCAAAAAACAGGACCCCAAAAATCCATTGGGATACCATCTGCTTTTTGCACCGGATGTCTGCCAAGGCCCGGACGGCCGGTACTACCTCTACTATGCGTTTGACTTTTTAGGCATTATGAGCGTGGCGGTCTGCGATACACCTGCGGGAGAATATAAATTTTTGGGTCATATTCACTATGCGGACGGCACACTCTGGGGACGAAGAAGGGGAGACCAGCTTCCGTTTGATCCCGGCGTTTTGGCAGATGATGACGGGCGCGTGTGGCTGTATTCCGGCTTTTATAATGCTGTGCCTGCTATTCTGACAGGTGGACACAAGCTTAGATGTGACGGCGGTACAGTTCTGGAACTTGAAAAAGATATGGTGACGATAAAAACGGAGCCGCGCGTGATTTTCCCTAAAAAAGGGCCGGGAGCTTTTCAAGGACATGAGTTTTTTGAAGCAAGCTCGATACGCAAGGAAGGGAAAACCTATATCTTCGTATACTCCTCTCGTCATAACCATGAGCTATGCTATGCTACCAGCCAAAGCCCTGACAGAGATTTCTCTTACGGCGGCACCCTGGTTAGTCAGGGTGATATCTTCCTGGACAGCAACCTGTCCGAAAAGCACGCAGCTAACTATTTGGGCAATACACATGGCGGGCTGCTCAAGCTAGAGGACAAATGGTATGTTTTCTATCATAGGCAAACCAACCGTCATTCGTATTCCCGGCAGGCTTGTGCCGAGAAGCTTCGGCGTAACGAAAACGGAGCGTTTCTGCAGGCAGAGGTTACAAGCTGCGGCCTAAACGATGGACCCTTAAAGGGAAAAGGCCGTTATGAGGCGCGTATTGCCTGCAACCTCTGGGGGAAGAATGGTACCGGACGCTATGACGGACCTTTTCCGAAATGGCGGCTGCGCAATCACCCCTATTTCACGCAGGACGGGCCGGACAGAGAGGACCGCGGCAATCAGTACATTGCCAATATGCGCGATGGTGCAGTGGCAGGATTCAAGTACTTTGCCTTTAAAGATGCTGCTGAGATAAAGGTACATTGTACCGGCTCTGCAAACGGACGCCTTCAGGTGTCAACCGCACCGGATTTTTCCACGCTGTGTGCCGATATTTTCATAAAAAACGGCAGTCAGGTGGGGGAAAAGGTGTCCCTTACGATCCCTGATGGAACCTATCCATTGTATTTCCGTTTTACGGGTAGTGGGAAAATGAATTTCCACTGGTTTGAATTACAATAAATACGCATTGAACCGCATACCCATTTACTTTTGAAGGAGAAACGAAATGAAAAATAAGAAGAGGTTTGTGCCGTGGCTGATTGCTGCAGTTATCATTGCAGCATTTGCGGTAATCGGGAAAAAGCTGTACGATTTGATGTTTGGCGGCTCCCTGGCAGTTACGACCGAGGATTTGAAGAACGGCATTATTGCTTGTAGCCCGGCTATTATCTTTATTGTTGTTGTACTGATCGCGGCGCTCATCGTAGTGGTCGCAGCCGGAAAGCTGAAGCAGCCGAAGCGCGCGCTGGTGCGTGCACAGGCCCCGATTGCAATTTTGCTGGCTATCACGCTTTCCGTCAACTGGGTTATTCTCGGCGTAGAATACTCGGTGGTGAACAGTGTTTTTGCTGAGGATGTCAAGGTTTCGGACGAAACAATGGCATCCGGCCGTGCGATTGCAGACCAGATTGCATCCGAGGGCATCGTTCTGCTGAAGAATGATGACAAGGCGCTGCCGTTGAGCGCCGGTACAAAGCTCAACTTGTTTGGCTGGTCGAGCGTTCGCCCGTTGTATGGCGGCACCGGCTCCGGTGACAGTGATACAAGCAATGCGGTTTCTTTGATTGACGGCCTTAAGCATGCGGGCTTTGAAGTCAATGAGGAGCTTGTGAAATTCTATGAGAATTTCCGTACAGAGCGTCCTGTCGGTACGATCCGTCTGCGTGAGATCGGCAGCAAGCGCGGCGATTTCACCGTTCCGGAGCCTACCATTGCAGAGTACGAGAACGCTAACATTTTTGAGGATGCGGTCGCTTACTCGGATACAGCGGTGGTTGTTGTCAGCCGTACCGGCGGCGAGGGCTTTGATGTCCCGCAGAGCATCACCGGCCCGGATGAATACAATGCACAGTACGGCGGGCTCGCACAGTTCTATGATTTTACAACGCAGGCAGAAGACCTCGATGCCGGCAAGAGTTACCTGGAATTAAGTAACCGCGAGATTGCAATGGTAGATCGCGTTTGTAAAGAGTTCAAGAATGTTATCGTTGTGGTCAACTCCTCCAATGCTATGGAGCTTGGCTGGCTGGATCAGTATGACAGCATTAAGGCAGCCGTTCTGTGCGGTGCGCCCGGCGAGCTTGGCTTTGATTCCCTCGGAAAGATCCTGAGTGGTGAAGTGAATCCGTCCGGACATCTGGCGGATACCTATGTCTACGATCTGCTCGCAACACCCACGGTCAACAACTTCGGCGGCTTTGCGTATGATAACTATGCAGAGGTTACAGGGAGCCAGGACAACCGTGCCATGTTTGTCAACTACTGCGAGGGCATCTATGTTGGCTACAAATTCTATGAAACGGCTGCTGCAGAGGGCCTTATTGATTATGATAAGGTGGTTCAGTATCCGTTCGGCTATGGCTTGAGCTACACTACCTTTGATTCGTCAATTGCAGCTGTCGAGGATGATGGCGAGAAAATCACGCTGGATGTAGCAGTTAAAAATACCGGCGATACAGCAGGAAAATATGTTGCAGAAATTTTCTATGAGCCGCCGTATTATAACGGTGGCATCGAAAAGGCAGCAGCAAATCTTGTGCAGTACGCCAAGACGGAAATCCTGCAGCCCGGCGAAGCACAGACCCTGAAGATCACCTTCCGTTATGAGGATATGGCCTCCTATGATTCGAACGGCATCAAGAGTGCGAATGGTGCGTATGTACTCGAGGCAGGCGACTATAAGATCAATCTCTGCTCGGATTCTCATACGATCCTGGATACCTATGTTGCTAAGGTGGACAAGGACGTCATCTATGACGATGCACATGATGGTGCTCGCTCCACAGATCAGGTGGCTGCTACAAACCAGCTCACCTTTGCGCAGGGAGATGTGACCTATCTCAGCCGTGCCGATGGCTTTGCCAACTATGCAGAGGCTACCGCTGCGCCTGCAAACCATAGCCTGAGTGCACAGGCACTGGCAGACTATGCAAGTGCAGCAACCTTTGATGCGGCAAAATACGATGACCCCAATGCTGTGATGCCGACCACCGGGGCGAATAACGGGTTGAAACTTGCTGATCTGACCGGCGTTGCTTACGATGACCCCAAGTGGGAGCAGCTTCTCGATGAACTCACGGTCAATGACTTGTTCAGCCTTACGGCAGACGGTGGTTACCATACCGTTGGTGTTGAATCCATCGGCCTGTCCGCAACGGAGGACTGTGACGGCCCGACAGGTGTGCACAGCAACTACAATCCTGCTGCAGGTCCGAGCTATCCTGGTACTGTGATGCTGGCATGCACCTGGAACCAGCCGCTGGCCAAGGCGCGCGGTGAACAGATTGCAAAGGAATGTGCTGAAATCAACTGTACAGGCTGGTATGCACCTGCAATGAATATCCACCGCAGCGCATTCGGCGGGCGTAACTTTGAATACTATTCCGAGTGCGGCGTTCTCTCCGGGCTGACCGCAGCTGCAGAGGTGTCCGGCGCAACCGAAAATGGTCTGATTTGCTATGTGAAGCATTTTGCCTTCAACGATCAGGACAACTATCGTCAGAATAACATCTGCACATGGCTGAATGAACAGTCTGCCCGCGAAATTTACCTCAAGGCGTTTGAACAGCCGATCAAGGCAGGCGGCATGGGCGTTATGACCTCCATGAATGCGGTCGGTCCTGTCTGGGCCGGTGGCTGTAAGGCTCTTTTGACGAACATTCTGCGTGATGAATGGGGCTTCCATGGCGCTGTCATTACAGACGCAGTCGTCAGCGCATGGTATATGGACGGTAATCTGGCAATTCGTACCGGCGGCACGAAGATGCTGGCGTTTAACATTACGAATGAGTTCTACCGTGATTTGAACTCTGTCGGTACGGTAACGGCTATGCGCAATGCGGCGCACGGCACGCTGTATGCATTGGCAAACTCCTTCGCTGTGACGCGTGCGGTATCTGTGCCGAAGTGGGTAAAGACGACCTACGCAGTGGATGCAGTTGTTGCAATCATCCTTGTCGCTTGGGAAATCTGCGCAATCCGCAAATACCGCAAGGCAAAAAAAGAGGACGAGGATACTGAGCAATAAGATGTCTTATGAAAGATAAAAGGAATACAGCAAAAACAGCCAATCAGGATATAATGCAGTGGATCCGTGAGGGTGGCTTGTTCGTAATTGTATGCAACCTCATTACGGTGTTTAAGTACATATTGCTGCAGTTCCTGCCTGCTGCTTTTGCAAATATGCCCAAGGTGGATTTTGGCTGGCCGGGAATCGAAGTGACCATGCTGGGAGCAACCTTCAAATGGAACATTTTGGGCTATGACGCAGAACATGGTGGCTTGCCTTATTTTTGCGCTTATATGATAGCCATGATACTGGGTGAGGTAATCAATTTCCCAATACAAAGAAATGTCGTTTTCCGCAGCAAGGGGAATCTTACCTGGCAGATCGTTTGGTATGCGGTTGCATTTTGCGTAATAACCTGTATTGTAAATTCTATAAACTGCATTTGGGTCGCAACAGCTGCGCGATATGTGCCGGATTTTATTTACAATATTGGTACAACGGTATTGAACGGCGGTGTTTCCATGGTAATCTTCTTTTTCGTCAACAAGGTCATTTTCCCAACCAGCGATTAAGACGACGTCTCTTATCTTCTACAGGAATCACCTGAGCGCAGTGATGATGCGTTTGACCGCTCAGAAAGCGTAAAACACGCCCGGACAGTTTGCACTTGTGCAGCTGTCCGGGCGTGTTGTTTTGCAAGACCGCCAAAAGCAAGCGGCTGAAACTGTGCAATACTGCTTGTGTGAGGAAGGCACTCGGCGTGCTGCTGTGCCAGTCACAGGCTGATCATCCAGCTGCATCTTCTGAACATGACAAGCGAGACGGCCAAGCGGAAAATCTCCTCCTGTGTAAGCAGTGTATATAAAGCAAAAGTTGACTTTTGTGCTGATTTCGAATACGATATAGGCACAAAAGTATGGTGGTACCAGTGGCGAATATAAGTAGCTCGGCACAGGTGCAGGAGATTCTGACCCGCGCAGCTTGCGGAGCATTCGCCAATGGTGGGGAGGCGGCAGAATGAATTCTTTTTCGGTAGAGCAAAAAAGAGTAGATGTATTCGAAAGTGCCGCGCCAAACAAGCCGGTGATTTATCTGAATACCTATGGGTGCGAGGGAGCGCAGATCTTTCAGTATTTGACAGACATCGGCTGTCAGGATTTTTCACTGGTTGCAGTCAGTAAGCTGGAATGGAATCATGATATGGTGCCATGGGATATTCCGCCCATATTCAAAAATGGTGCATCATATACCAGCGGAGCCGATGAGTACCTGCGCCTTCTGATAAACCAAATTATACCGAAAGCAGAAAGTCTGTTGCAGGGGACCCCCGCCTGGCGGGGAATTGCGGGATATTCACTGGCCGGACTGTTTGCACTGTATTCTATTTATCAGACGGACGCCTTTTCGCGAGTTGCGAGTGTCTCCGGCTCGCTGTGGTTTCCGGGAATTAAAGAGTATGTCGTTTCCCGTACAAAAACCTGCCGATATCTTCTTTTCGCTGGGCGACCGGGAGTGCCGCACCCAGAATTCGCTTCTAAGATGTGTTCAGCAGAATACCGAATCCATCGAAAGATATTACCACGAGCAGGGAATAGATACGACCTTCCAATTAAATCCCGGCAATCACTTTAAAGATGTGGTACAGCGAACAGCGGCAGGACTTCAGTGGCTATTGAGCAGAGAATATGACCCATGAAAGATGCAGCATAATGGGATATAAAGTTTTGTGGGCGCGGCATACTACATGACATAGGTATCGCAAGAGACATCGTAGAAAATTTGCGAAGTTTTGTGCACTGATTAGTTAGCTCAAATAGCTATTCCGTAATCTAAATTGCTTATAAAAGAATCACCACACAATTCTAAGAGCCGCTGCGGCTGTGTTTAGAATTGTGCGGTGATGTTTTTATCCAGCTAACGCCCACGCGCCCATAAGAACCGTCACAAACAGGATGTTGGAAACTGTGAACAACGCAAAATACCGGCTTTTTTGTAACGGAAACTCCCTTGCAATTTCGCGATACGAGATCAGGCTGGCCATTGAGGCAATCAGCGTGCCAAGGCCGCCAAGATTTGTGCCGATGATCAGGGCGCGGATATTCTCTGTAAATCCCGAAAGCAGGATCGCCGCAGGCACATTGCTGGTTACCTGTGAGGCAAGCACAGAAACCAATACCTCGTGGCCGGTAAGAATATGCTGCAGCCATCCGGAAAAGGCGGCAAAACGCCCCAGATTGCCAATAAAGATAAAGAGCGCAACAAAGGTAAGGATCAGCGAATAGTCCACACGGCATAATGTGTTCCGGTCTGCCAAAAGCACACAGGCCAGAACCGCAGCAAACGCGATACCATAGGGCAGAACACGCAGTACCACCAACAGACAAAGCACGAATAAAATACTGTACAGCGATAATAGTGCCTTATTCGGGCTTGCAGCAGCCGCAGAATGAGCCATGGAGATCTTTGCGCCACGGCGGCACAGCCCCACCGCCCATAGCGCAAGAAGTGCCAGCGACAGGATGGAGTAGGGGAGCATCAGCAAAACAAAAGAACCCATATCCATTCCGCTTTTTCCATACAGGTACAGGTTTTGCGGATTACCAAGAGGTGTTAGCATACTGCCGAGGTTTGCGGCTATCGTCTGCATGCAGACGATGGGAAGCAGCAGCTTATCCCGAACGGCAGCATCCAAGCTGTTTACAACAACAAATGTGAACGGAACAAAGGTAAGCAGCGATACATCATTAGTGATCACCATGCTTGAGAAAAAGCACAGCCCCACCAGAACAGCGGTCAGCTGAAGCGTTGTGCGGGTATGGGACAGCAGCGCGCGCCCAAGCCGATCGAAAACGCCCTGCCCCCGCAGCCCGGCCATGACAGTCATGAGTGAGAACAGGATCGCAAGCGTGCGAAAATCAATATAACCAAGATATTCTGCATCCGGAAGAACGAAGCAGGATGAAACCAAAGCCAGACAGGCAGCAATGCTTAGAACAGGCTCTTTTTGAAAAACGCGTTTTATCGCCATGGCAGGAAGCTCTTTTCCGTAAAGGCAATACCGCACAATTCCCGCCTAACGGCTCAAGCACCGCTCCGGCGGCTGCGGCACGGC
>OHHR01000565.1_pt1 | contig 22804 bp, 25 predicted proteins | sample 1568021 | NCBI WGS metagenome assembly OHHR01 (sample SAMEA3879560, study PRJEB24766) | human gut metagenome | biome: human-associated habitat; feature: feces | place: USA | collected 1985/1987 | reverse complement strand
GCCGCTGTGGTGAAATTGGCAGACACGAGGGACTTAAAATCCCTTTCTGGAGACAGAGTACGGGTTCGACCCCCGTCGGCGGCATGCAAAAGCTCAGAATTGTTCGTTGATTCGAATGATTTTGAGCTTTTTCTTTTTGTTCCATTTTCTGGAAGTGCTGAGCGGGCGAGAGGGATTTTTCGCGAAAAAAGGAGGAGTCTCTCTCGTGCGTAACCGTGATTTAAGACCCGCTGCCAAGGCAAACCCCACCATCCAACAGGCCTTTGAAAGGTTCCAAAAGTACAACCGGCTCAAGAACCTCTCCCAAGGCTCACTCGACTTCTACGCTGCTAAGGGCAGAAGCTTCTTTCGGTTTCTGGGGGATACAGAGCAGCCCATCCATACCATCACAGAAGAAATGGTGGAGGACTATATCTTCTATATGAAGGACCAACAGCTCCACGATACGACCATCAATACGAACCTCCGTATGGTGCGTGCGTTTTTGTACTGGTGCATGGAAAAGGACTATCTGGAAAAGTATCCGATCAGACTGGTGCGTGCCGATGATCCGATCAAGGAACCCTACACCACCGACGAGCTGCAGAAGCTGCTGAAGGAACCGGACTGCAAGACATGCTCCTTTGCTGAATACCGCAACTGGGTCATAGTCAACTTCCTGCTTGGTACCGGCTGCCGTGCGTCTACGCTGCTCAACCTGCAGATTGGAGATTTGGACCTTTCCGCCGGGACAGTGTTTTTCCGCCACATGAAGGCGCGCAATCAGCAGATCGTGCCGCTCTCCAAGGCACTGGTCAGGATCATGGAGGAGTATCTGGAGCATCGTACCAGCGACCCTACAGCCCCGTTGTTTGTCTCGGAGTATGGAAACCAGATGACCCTGAATTCGCTTGGCAATGCGGTGTGGAATTATAATCATAGCAGAGGCGTGGATAAGACCTCTATGCACCTGTTCCGGCATACCTACGCGAAGCTGTATATCCAAGCTGGCGGCGACCCGTTCCGCTTGCAAAAGCTGCTGGGACACGCAGACCTTACCATGACCCGGCGGTATGTGGCACTGTATGCGGACGACCTGAGAGCCAACTATGACGCCCTGAACCCCCTAGAGCAGCTGACCCGCAAAAATCGCCACGGAGATAAGATCAAGATGGGGAAGGGGGAGGGAAAGTAAAAATGGGTCAATGTCCCTTGAGCAAAACGAAATGATATGGTATAGTGAAATCAAAAAAGGAGAAGCGGATCAATATGAGTGATGAAGAGAAGCGCTGGCCATTCGATGGTTTCTACCTGAAGCTGGCTGAGGCACAACGGGAGTATGAGCAGGAGCAGCACATTGACCCTGCCTCGTTGACGGAAGAAGAACGACAGCAAAAACTGCAGGAGATTCTGGATTGGATTACTGCCTCTCGCAAAAAGAAAAAGGAGGCTGACGAACAGCTTGATCTCATTGTGCCGGAGGAAGAACCGGAAACCGCCGGGGCAACTCCACAGCCTGCAAAACAGTACATTACAGATCTTGTTGGTGAGGATTACAAGAACTGGCATGGAATCGTGGTGCTTGATGCGGGCACGAACTCCGGCAAGACCTATTTTATTCTGAAGACATTGCTGCCGTGGGCATATGAACGTCGTAAGCGTATCCTGATTCTGTGCAATCGCGAAGCTCTGCGCAACCAGATCGAGCGCGATGTGAACCGTTTGGGGAGTATAGAGGTATCCTACGAGGACTATGATCCCGCGCTTGGAGGAATTGTCAACAAACCCGCCATAGATAACAAGTATGAGCACACCATCCGTGTTGAAACATACCAGTGGCTGGAAACCTTCCTGCAAAGGAATGAAGATGCCGCCAAAACTTATCTGAGATCGTTTGATTATATCGTGTCAGACGAGTATCACTACATGGTGACCGATGCCAGCTTCAACGATCATGTGGATGCAAGCTATGAGGCTATTAAAGAGCTGTGGACAACGAAGACCTGCATCTTTATGAGCGCAACCGCCCGCCCCTTCTTTGATTATTGGAAGCTGCGGAAAATGATTCCAGAGGGGCAGCATTATCGTCTGCCGATGGATTATCGGTTTGTGTCAAGCGTGAAGTTCTTCTACCGTGACGATGACGAGCGGGATATCATCCGCCGGGTACAGCCGGGAGAAAAGATCCTCGTTTTTGTGAATACCATCGCCAAGCTGCGAAAACTGCGGGACAGTCTGAAGGCAGAAGGCATAGAGGATGTGGCGTGCCTGTGCTCCAAATACCGTCAGGAAGCGGAGGAGTTTGACAAACTGGATGATGTGCTTGTGGGCAATGTTCTGCAGCATCAGGTCACACTGACCACAACGACCCTCTATAATGGTGTGGATATGAAAGACCGTGCGCTGAAATATATTGTCAGTGAACTGTGGAACCCGCTCGTTAATGCACAGATCCTTGGCCGCAAACGTCCCTTGGATGAGGGGGATACCTGCGCGGTATATTTGCTGCATTACCCCAAAGAACGTCTGGAAGGAGAACTTAAAAAAATCGAGAAGTATCAGCTGGAACCGGTCAAGGCATATCGAAAATGGTTTGATGATAAGAAGGCATGGAAGGCATATCTGCATCAGCCTGAAACACTGGAAATATTGAAAAAAAGTCATACAGTCGTTCTGGACCCACGGGAAGGTGAATACTGCTGGCGGAAACGTGCGACCTTGCAGGCTCGTGTAGAACGTGTTTTCCTGCTGCAAATGCTCGAACAGGGGTATCAGACAGAGCTGCTGAATAAGATCGATGAAAGCCTGCTTGCGAAAGTAGAGCGCCTTGAACCGCCGCTGCTTGAGTATCTGGATGCCCATCTGAATGAGGAACGCTATTACGAAGAGTGGCAGAAGATCTTCTTTGAGCTGGGGCACATCTACAACAAGGCAGATGGACACGCTGAAAAATCGTTGCCAAGCTATATCTGCGCACGTCAATGGTTGCAGCACTATGGATATGATTTACAGAAGAGACGTGTAACAAGTGGAGAACTGCGAAATAAGAACGTTTGGTGGGTCACAAAGCAGTAAAATGCGCATAAAATTCACTAAACTATATAGCAAAGTGAAAAATATGCGCACAGGTACCGCTCTGTATTCGACTTCTTTATTTGATTTTTTTGCGTGGTTGTGTTAGCCGAGTGCTTCTTGACCGGCCGAAGCATGAGGACGGGACAGAAACGCTCGGTTAACATGATCACGCCAACGGAAATCTTGACTAAGCGAACCTGTGAGCTTTTTCAAGATTGGAGTTGATCTAAATGGTATGAGCGCCAGCGAATACCTTCCTCTTTGTCAATCCTTCACCAATAGGACGTATATCAGAAATGGGCGACGATTTGATCTTAGTGAAAAATCTCAAATAATTGAGAAAAACATCTGCTGCGGTGTGATTCTATCTGGATTGATACAATTAAAAAGTATACCTCGAACGGAATATATCGTGTTACCGTATAATATAAGAATGCCTGCGCTGTGGATATCGTTTGATGACTGGATTTTGAGCTGCCCCAAAAGGACCATTCAAGACAATGCCTATACAACATCGAACAAATTGTTCGGCATTCAGAAGCTCACCCCCTCAAGTTGAGTGTCGATGAACTGTTATCAAAATGATTACGGTTGGAAAAGCTCAGAGGACAAAGTGACTGCCGAAATCCATATTCTATCGATGATACGATCAATGAACATTATCCAAATCGGTAAAAGTTCAATAGCGTTCAGATAAAGGCGGTAGGTGGTCGCAGTAGCCCTCGATTTGAGGGGTGCACAAAATTCCGCATAGTACATGACGGCTTTCTATGATGCTACGCAAGTTATGATGGATAATTTTACGGTATTTCGCTTTTTTGCGATAAATTGTTACAGTCAACACCCGTCATTTTGACACTAGTTGAAACCTCATCAAGACGCAAAAACACCCCACTGCTCGACATAGAGTAGAGGGATGTTGCCGTTGAAGGGCACTTGTTTCAGAATAGAGAGATCATCGTAGCGGGCGACACCATTATAAAGCAGCTCGAGTATAGTTACGGCAGAGGGGCAACCATTCAGAGGATAGCCAGCCAGATCCTGAACGCGCTCGGGGCAGAGATCACATGCGACCTTGGACGCCCGGCAGCGTGAATCGGCAGGGGATAGGAGCGGGCGGCAGGGTGTTTGACTATGATATATACAGTCTAAAAAGGCATTGATCTTGGAATGGGTGCTATAGCAGGGGATTTCCATGGCACCATCGTTTGAATTCCAGAGGGGGTTTCAATTTGAAATCCCCTTGAAAGTGAATCAAGACGTGTGACCTCAAACAGCTATACACAAAACTGTGCACAAGTTCCATATCGGCTTAAAAGTCGCAAATCCGCCGGGGATGTGTGCTGTCTGATATTAAACGCCACTCTTTAAGTTCACTTTCTGACCGAATACCGCACAAAAAAGAGCCCTGCTACTCGTGTCTGAGCGGCAGAGCTCTGTTGCTGCATGATGTGCTATAGGAAATGGTGGTTGGTGTCAGCGCTCAATGATCTCGGTGGTGATTCTGGTTTGACCTTCACCAAGAAGCTTGCCATATGCGCGGTCTGAGATCCGCTTGAACTTCTCTGCTTTTTCTCTTGATGCAAAGTAGTCTTGTCCTAGCACGGAATCTCCGTTCTCATGATCGATAATTTGCACCAAGATTTTATTTTCAGCCATAAGCTTACCTCCTGTTTCTGATAGAAGTGGTGATGATGATGTGGTACAGTGTGCTATTACCGCAGCTTTCTCATATATGCTTGGGACGTCCTTTTCTGGCTCTCGTAGAAGGTAACGCCAGTAACATCATCCACGACCAGATCATCATAAGGGATGCCCTTTTTGTTCAGATGATCAATGAACCAGCGCTTTTTCAGATAGCACCACGGGGTTCTGCTGAGGTCGCCGTAACTCGATGCAGGCCGCTCACATGCGTTGTAGGTTTTGCCGCAGATGCTCCACCATTCTTTACGCACTCGCTCCCGCATTTGCAGGACCTCAGAGGTGCCATGAAGGCCATGCTCCTCGCCATACTGATAATCTGCCTTCTTGATTTTTGCGTTCTGTCCCGCGCTGACTGCACCAGCTACACCAAGACCCAACATGCCTAAAAATAACGAAAAAGCGCCTGCCATAATAGTTTCCTCCTGTATTTTGAAGTGTGTTTGCTTTTGCTGTACCTGAAGTCTACCAAACAGTGCGTCCGATAAGATGGACTTACAAGTGTGCTGTTAAAAATATGGAGCGTTGTGGCTGCCGTCGCGCGGACTGATGGTTGACCGCACTATAGCAGGCAAAAAGTATCCGGTAAGGCCTCCGGTGGCGGGGAGCACCTCACTCCGTCAGCCCCAACAGATAATCGGTCGACACCTGATAGAATTGGGCAAGCTGGATCAGATGAGGGATCTCGGGACATTTGTCGTGCTCCCATGCGTAGACTGCCCGGCGGGTCACACCCATGGTTCGTGCAAGCTCGGTCTGGGTATAGCCGTGCGTCAGGCGCAGATGCTGCAAACGTTCTGATATAATGGTCATAGCTGCTCTCCTTTAAATAATGGGCGTCCTCTCACAGCTCGGCGAATCTCTGTCTTTACGGGTGCATTTTTAAACAATGTCAAGGGTAATGGTGCCGCTCTCTTTGGTGATGATCTCATACTCGGTGGACTGGATATCCCGCAATACCAGCTTTTCAATGCTCAGGATACTGGCAAGGGGGATAGAAAGCATGGTGTGTCCGGCCATGAAATGCAGCTCTGACTTGTTCCGGTGCGTGTGCAGCTGGATGTCTTGGAATGCGATGTCTGCCCCGGTAAAAACGGCGCACCCACTGGTTTTGCACTCGGATGTCTCGGCAAGAAAGGTGTCAATAGCGATTTTATAAGTATCCATGAGGAGCCTCCTGTTTTTATATATAGCACTACTCTCACTCGTGCCCTCGCTCTCTGTCTTGCTGTGATTAGTCAGCCTTCACGAACAGCTCCATGCAGTCCGCGCAGATGACCCGCACGTCCTTGGTGCTCCGGATGATGGTACCACACTTGGGGCATACCCACCGCCGGGTGCTGCTCTTTGCCTTGGGAGGTTTCGGTGCGCCGGTCTGACTGCTGCCGGGTGCCTTGCTGCCTGCTCCGGTGCCTGCCATCTCCGACCATGCCAGCCGCTCACCCATCTGGATATCCTGCCAGCCTTGGAAGATGATAAAGTCCAACAACTCCTCGGACGGGTTCGTGATGGTCCAGCCGTACTTTTCGTGGTGGTCGACGGTCAAGCCGTGTGCTTCTGCCTGTGCCTTAAACTTGCCGTTGTGGTAGACCCCGTTGTTGCTGGTGTCCTTGATGCCGGTCTCCATGCAATGCTCGTGCACCATCTCGTGCAGCAGGGTGGATGCGGTCTCTTCAATGGGACGGTCAAGGGTAGCCGACGAAATATTGATCTCGTACTTGTTCTCGCCGCCTGCCTGCCAGACCTTGGAGCAGGTGATATGACCATAGGCGGACGGGGTCTTTTTCAGGCTGATGATGGGCTCGGGCAGCTTGCCTGCAAAGTAGTGCTTGTTGAGCTCGCGGAACATCTTTTCCAGCTGACCAGCAGCGCGGGAGGTTTTGACAGTCTGTTTCATGATTTTTCGAACCTTTCTCTTGATAAAAAAGGCCGGGACAGGTATAATATTGGTGTAGCCCGCCCCGGCGGGTGTAGTGGGCTCTGTACAGTGCGAACTTTGGTCGGTCGGCGCTGTATGGGGCTCTTTTCAGGTGATGCTCAGGCGGGTGCCGGTGACCGTTTTGCTGTACTGGTCGTACAGGTCGGGCGCTACGGCCTTGATGGCTTTGCTGTCAAGCCGGGTGCTGGAGAAATCAGACAGGCGGACTTTGTGGCAGCCTACTTCCAGATAGTTGGTGGAGCGCTCAGCCAGTGCTTCGCGAATCTGGATCTTCAACTGTTCCTGTTCGGCCTGCGCGGCCTCAATCAGTTGGGCGGCCTCCTTGTACTGCTCGACAAGGGTCAGTAAAACGTTGATACTCATGTGCGTACCTCTCTTCAAATCGTTGGGTGAATGGTCGGATGTGAGAACCGGTGTTCCCGATGGCATGAGTATACACATACTGTGCACAGTATGCAAGATGGAATAATCACCAAAGAAAAGTGCAAATATCTGTGCAAAATGCATACTGGGAATAGTATGCAAAGACAAAAGATTATGATATAATACCTTTAAGAGTCCAAAGAAAGTTGGTGTTAGAATGGGCGGAAAAACAAGTACAGCCAGCAGATCAAAGTACAACGCAAAAACCTATGAACGGCTCGTGTTGAATTTGAGAATTGATAGTTCACAGAGCAAAAAAGCGATCGAAGCGGCAGCAGAACAAGCGGGAGAAAGTGCGACCGCCTATGTGGTGGAAGCTGTACGCCGCCGCATGGAGCAAGAACAGATGCTCAGTGCGTCAGACACCCCGGGGGTAGTTAAAAATCTAGAAGGGGACACTGACCCAGTAGAATGAGATAGTTGTTTTATCTCCCCAGACCTGATTAAAATCTAGCAACAGAAGGCCTCTGTCTTTCACAGAAATGTGATCGGTAGGGGCTTTTTTAGCGCAAAAAAATAGCCTGACCCAGAGCAGGTGGTAGTTGCAGTGACGGGATGCTGATTGTACCTATATATAAATGGGAGCAGCAGGGGAGAGAGTAAAAATTATGTGGTACTGTGTAATATGCTTCGTCAAAACTCCTGACTAATGTGACAGCATATACCGGCTTTTCAGCGCGAGGGGGCGTTCTCTATTTAACGCTTGTCATTACATCAGAGCGGCTATCCAACCAGACTGCAACCTCCAACGCCTTGGACAACTATATGACCACACATTTTGTCCATCGATGATTTCATCTGGAGTTTTCATGCGAAACTGGGCAATGTGCAAAAAAGTTCTGGCTGAATCGCATTTTTTCTAAAACATGGATGGATACATTTCCTTGTATTTCTATTGATTCCCAGATATAACCATGATAGAATAATAAGAGAATTCAGACGGCCACGTAGAAAAACTGGTATCCTCTGTTTTGTGATGGAAGGATACGCCTTGATTGCGGTAAGGAGGTGAATCGTGTGGGCTTACGTCTGTTTGCAAACAATTTTGTGATAGATCAAAATAAAAAGCCCACTGCTGTTTTCCTTGCTGGCGTGATGCGCAAAGGTGAAAATGAAGTGGGCTTGTTGAGGTTCTACAAAAATGTGAAATATTGCATACTGGAAGCAATACACATGCGACGCTTGAGCTGTAGCATGACGTTCTGGTTTTCATTACGGCCACATTGCATTTGAAATGACCTTGGGCGAAGCTGTCGTCCGAGGGCTTTTGCTTGCCCGGAGATCAGGAATAACGGTCTGCCGGTTTTAGGAAAAGAGGAACGGTTATCTAAAAGGAAGGTGCTTGCGGGAACGGTGTGAGTTAAAGGGATTACTTCAAAACGAATAGCGATATGAGCATCGTTGGCCCCCGCCCGGCACTTCCCCGCGAGGTGGAGCAGTACGGCGACTATGAAAAGCAGCGTCTGTATGTGACCTCCGGCCGGAGTTGCTATTGGCAGATCGCCCCACACCGCAACGACCTCTCTTTTGAAGAGTGGATGGATCTGGATGTGAAGTATGTCAAGGAGCGCAGCTTCTGGGTGGATTGGAAGATTATTTTTAAAACATTCAAGGTGTGCCTGCTGGGGCGTGGGGAGTAAGAAACCTTGCTGAAGTCGCTAAAAAACTGATTATAAGCTTGAAAGGAATACAATTTATGGATATCAAGAAAGAATATGAACGCTGGCTGGCGAATGCCACTGCAGATGCCGATGTTGTGGCAGAACTGAAATCGCTGGATGATGCAAAAATCGAGGACGCATTCTATCGTGACCTTGCTTTTGGTACGGGTGGTCTGCGCGGCGTCATTGGCGCTGGCACCAACCGCATGAACGTATACACGGTGGCAAAGGCCTCTCAGGGTCTGGCTGACTATCTGAAGAAGAACTATGCCGAGCCGTCCGTTGCCATCGGTTACGACAGCCGCCTCAAGAGCGATGTGTTTGCAAAAGTCGCCGCCGGGGTATTTGCGGCTAATGGTGTCAAGGTCAACATCTGGCCTGTCCTGATGCCGGTTCCTACCGTGTCCTTTGCGACCCGCTATCTGCACACCTCTGCCGGTGTCATGGTGACGGCTTCCCACAATCCCAGCAAGTACAACGGCTATAAGGTCTACGGCGCAGATGGCTGCCAGATTACCACTGAGGCAGCAGCAGAGATCCTTGCCGAGATTGAGAAGCTGGACATCTTTGCGGACGTCAAGACCAGCGATTTTGAAGCAGGCGTGGCAAACGGCGGTATCCAGTACATCCCGGATGAGGTCTACACTGCATTTGTGGAACAGGTCAAGAGCCAGTCTGTTCTGTTTGGCGAAGAAGTCAATAAGAATGTGGCCATTGTGTACAGCCCGCTGAATGGCACCGGTCTGAAGCCTGTGACCCGCACCCTGAAGGAGATGGGATACACCAACATCACCGTGGTCAAGGAGCAGGAGCAGCCGGACGGAAACTTCCCGACCTGCCCGTATCCCAACCCGGAAATCAAAGAGGCTATGGCACTGGGCATGGAGTATGCCAAGAAGTGCAACGCTGACCTGCTGCTGGCTACCGACCCCGACTGTGACCGTGTGGGTATCGCCGTCAAGAACAAGGCAGGGGAGTACGAGTTGCTGACCGGCAACCAGACGGGTATGTTGCTGCTGGACTATATTTGCAGTCAGCGCGTAAAGCACGGCAAGATGCCTGCCGACCCGGTCATGGTCAAGACGGTCGTCACCATGGACATGGGCGAGCAGATTGCTACCCATTATGGACTGCGCACCATCAATGTGCTGACCGGCTTCAAGTTCATCGGCGAGCAGATTGGCAAGCTGGAAAAGCATGGCAAGGCAGATAGCTATGTGTTCGGCTTTGAGGAAAGCTACGGCTACCTGACCGGCTCTTACGTCCGCGATAAGGACGGTGTGGACGGTGCTTATATGATCTGCGAGATGTTCAGCTACTATGCCACCAAGGGCATCAGCCTGTTGGACAAGCTGGACGAGCTGTACAAGACCTACGGCTACTGCCTCAACACCTTGCACAGCTATGAGTTCGACGGCAGCGCCGGTTTTGCCAAGATGCAGAGTATCATGCAGGCGTTCCGGGGTGATATCAAGGAATTTGGCGGCAAGAAGGTCGTTAAGCTACTGGACTACGCTCCGGGTCTGGATAGCCTGCCCAAGTCCGACGTGCTCAAGTTCCTGCTGGAAGACAACTGTTCCATCGTGGTGCGCCCCTCCGGTACCGAGCCGAAACTCAAGACCTATATCTCGGTCAGCGCGGAGAAGAAAGCTGCGGCCGAAAAGGTGGAAGCAGAGATCTGCAAGAGTGCGGAAGAGTATTTGAAATAAGGAATAGAGGAGAAAATAAAAATGAATGTTATTTTACTTTCTGGTGGTTCCGGCAAGCGGCTCTGGCCTCTTTCCAACGATGTGCGCAGCAAGCAGTTTATTAAGCTGTTTAAGAATAATGATGAGTATGAGTCTATGGTGCAGCGTGTTTATCGCCAGATCACCACGGTAGACGCAGATGCCAAGATTACCATTGCGACCAGCAAATCTCAAGCAAGTGCTATCAAGAATCAGCTGGGTGAAAAGGCATCTATTTGCGTGGAGCCTTGCCGTCGTGATACCTTCCCAGCTATCGCGCTGGCTGCTGCCTACCTGCACGATGAACTGGGTGTGGCAGAAAATGAAGCTGTTGTTGTCTGCCCGGTCGACCCCTATGTGGATAACACTTATTACGAAGCCGTCAAAAACCTGCAGGAACTGGCAGAGCAGGGCGGTGCAAACTTGACTCTGATGGGTATTGAGCCGACCTATCCCAGCGAGAAATACGGTTATATTATTCCCGAAAGTGGTGAAAACGTCAGTAAGGTCAAAGAATTCAAGGAAAAGCCAGATGTGGAAACTGCCAAGAAGTATCTGGCACAGAGCGCATTGTGGAATGCAGGCATCTTTGCATTCAAACTTGGCTATCTGCTGGACAAGGCTCATAGAATGATCGACTTTGAGGACTACCGTGACCTGTTCAATAAGTACGATACGTTGACTAAAATCAGCTTTGACTATGCTGTGGTCGAGAAAGAGTCCAGCATTCAGGTTCTGCGGTATAGCGGCGACTGGAAGGACGTTGGTACATGGAACATGATGGCTGAGGTCATGGCAGACAAGACCAAGGGCAAGGCTGTTCTGGATGAAACCTGCGAAAATACCAATGTGGTGAACGAACTGAATATCCCGATCCTTTGCATGGGCTGCAAGGATATGATTGTTGCGGCCAGCGGTGATGGCATTTTGATTGCTGATAAAGAGCGCAGCGGCTACATGAAGCCCTATGTAGAAAAAATCGAGACCGAGGCAATGTATGCTGAGAAGTCTTGGGGTAGTTATACGGTAATCGATGTGCAGCCCGGCTCTATGACAGTCAAGATTTCCATGAGAGCAGGTGAGCACATGACTTACCATATGCATAACTACCGTGAGGAAGTCTGGACTGTCGTTTCTGGTAAGGGTAAGGCAGTCGTAGACGGCATGGAGCAGGTGCTGCGTACCGGTGATGTAATCACCATTGCGGCAGGCTGCAAGCACACGGTTGAGGCTATCACTGCATTGGGCATGATCGAAGTTCAGCTTGGTGATGAAATTAGCGTTGCTGATAAGATCAAATTCCCCATGGTGTAAGAATTAAGGGGTGGTGGCTATGGAAATCATGAAATTGATTCCGACTGGAAAGGACTATCTGTGGGGTGGCACCCGACTCCGAGAAGAATACGGAAAGCAAATCGATTTGACCCCGTTGGCGGAGACATGGGAATGCTCTGTACATCCGGATGGCCCCAGCTATGTGGCGAATGGAATCTATAAGGGACAAACGCTGGCGGAGGTGCTGAGTGCTCACCCAGAATATCTTGGCACAAAGGTGGAAAACGGAGAACTGCCTGTATTGGTGAAATTCATTGATGCCAAGAAGGATCTGTCTGTTCAGGTTCATCCCGATGATGCATATGCACGGGAGCACGAAGGCGACAACGGTAAGACCGAGATGTGGTATGTCGTGGATGCTGACGAAGGCGCACATTTAATTTACGGTTTTCAGCACAAGGTGACCGAGGAAATACTTCGGAAAGCTGTTGAAACTGGAACGTTGGATAAGCATCTGCAAAAAGTTGAGGTTCACAAGGGCGATACTTATTTTGTCCCGGCGGGGACCGTACACGGCATTGGAAAAGGTATTCTGGTGGCTGAAATCCAGGAAAGCTCTAATGTGACCTACCGTGTCTATGACTATGACCGTGTGGATAAGAACGGAAAAAAGCGTGAACTGCACTTTGATAAGGCTGTTCAGGTTATGGATATGAATGTTGAACCGGACGTGAGCCAGAAACCAAGAATTGTGAAATACTATTCCGGCTGCTCTCGTGAGCTGCTCTGTCGCTGCAAGTATTTTGAAACAGAGCGGATTCAGGTCACAAAGGGCTTTGCTTTTTCTGTAATGGATACCTCTTTTCAGGTGCTGATGTGCCTAAATGGATATGGTGAACTGCAGACGATGGATGCAGAGCAGAAGCCAATGCGGTTTAGCAAAGGTGAAACGCTGTTTTTGCCCGCAGCATTGGGAAGATGCTTGGTTGTTGGTGACGCAGAACTAATTAAGGTTCGGTGCTGAAACTATTTATAGGGTGAAATTATGGCCGTAAAAAATACTGAATTATCTGAAAATCTTTATTATGCAGAAACACAATTTTCAAAAAGACTTAAAACAAAAAGTTATCTCTTTATAAAAAGGCTTTTCGATTTTCTGGCTTCCCTGGCTGCATTGATTCTGCTTTCCCCGTTGATGCTGATCCTTGCAATTCTGGTTTATCTGGACGACCCGGGAAAGGTATTTTATGGGCATCTCCGCATTGGAAAAAATGGAAAACCATTTAAGGTGTGGAAATTCCGTAGTATGTATATGAATGCCGACAAAATGATTGATTTGCTTACGCCAGAGCAGGCAAAGCAATATTATACAGAGTTCAAAATCGACAACGATCCGCGTATTACAAAAATCGGAAACTTTTTGCGCAAGACCAGTCTGGATGAGTTGCCACAATTGTTTAATGTGCTTTGCAATGATATGAGTTTGGTGGGACCTCGCCCTCTAATTGAGTCGGAAATCCAAACCTATTATGCAGATATGTATGATACATTGCTAGCCGTAAAACCGGGCGTGACGGGCTACTGGCAGGCATACGCACGAAACAATGCAACCTATCAAAGTGGAGAACGGCAGAAAATGGAAATGTATTATGTCCACAATGCATCACTGTGGTTGGACATCAAGATTCTGTTTAAGACCATCGGGTCGGTTTTAAAGAAGCAGGGAGCGCAGTAAAAAAGAACCATGAAAAAGATTTTACAGATATCCAACTACCAGTATCCGCACATTGGCGGCATTGAGCAGGTGGCAAGAGACATAGCCGATTCGCTACTTGACGATAAAGAAATCGAGCAGAAGATGATTTGCTTTAACGAGGATGCACAAGATGGAAATTATCTCTGTCATCGCAAAGAGACCATGCACGATTCTGTGGATGGTGTAGAGGTGATCCGCTGCGGTTGCTTTGCGAAAGTGGCATCGCAGTCGTTGTCATTTACTTATCCAAGTGAATTAAAAAAAGTACTGAAAGACTTTGGCCCGGATATTGTGATTTTGCATTATCCGAATCCCTTTGTTTCGAGCTTTTTACTACCAATGCTCCCGAAAATCACAAAATTTGTATTGTATTGGCATTTGGACATTACGAAGCAAAAAATACTTGGGAAGTTGTTCCATGGTCAAACACTACATCTGTTGGAACGGGCAGACAAGGTAATTGCAACTAGTCCGAACTATGTGGATGGAAGCCCGTATTTGAGTCAGTTTCGCGCAAAGTGCGAGGTCATCCCCAATTGCATTCGGATGGAGCGGTTGACCCCTACTGCTGCGATTTACAAAAAGGCAGAGCTGATTCGGAAGGAAAATGAGGGAAAAATCCTCTGTTTTGGTGTAGGACGGCATGTTCCATACAAGGGTTTCACCTATCTTGTAAAGGCAAGCAAACTCTTGGATGATCGTTTTCGCATTTATATTGGCGGAAAGGGTGAACTGACACAATCGCTAAAAGAAGAAGCAAAGGACGACCCCAAAATCCAGTTCCTTGGTCGTGTAAGCGATGAGGACATGATTGCCTATTATCTGGCTTGTGATATTTTCTGCTTCCCGTCTATTACCAAGAACGAAGCATTTGGCATTGCTCTTGCGGAAGGTATGTATTTTGCAAATCCTGCGGTTACATTTACAATTCCGGGCAGTGGCGTCAACTATGTCAATCTGGCTGATGTAACAGGCATTGAGTGCCCGAACGGCGATGTGAGAGCCTATGCAAATGCATTGAAAACGCTTGCGGATAACCCTGAACTGCGAGAAAAATATGGAATAGCAGCAAAGCAGCGCGTGATAGATAAATTTACATACAGGGAATTCAAAAGTAGAATCAACGATATGATTTGTCGCGTGAGGAAACAAAATTGAAAGAAATAATTGTAAACGGTAAATTTTTGACACAGCGTGTAACTGGAGTACAACGATACGCTAGAGAAATTCTCATGGAACTGGATAAAATTATATCAAAAAATCAACTGGTGTTGGCTGTTCCGCATGACGCAAAAGAGATTCCGAAGTATAAAAATATCAAGGTAGTTCAAGTTGGAAAAACAAAGGGAATCATATGGGAACAGTTGGAGTTTCCGTTTTACGTAAAACAACAGCATGGAACATCTTTGAATCTATGCAATGTTTCTCCGTTATTTGATCCCGGTATTACCTGCATTCATGATGTTAAAATAAAAGCTACGCCGCAGTATTTTTCGAAAAAGTTTTTGATATGGTATAATTTATTGCTTACAAATACTGCAATTAGAGCAAAAAAAATTATCACAGTGTCAGAGTTTTCAAAATCTGAGATCATAAAATACTTTAAAGTAAAACCGAATAAAATTGTTGTGATACCGAATGCATGGCAACATTATTCCGGAATTCAGTATGACGAAAACACATTGGATAACTATGGTCTGAAAAAGAATCAATATTATTTTGCTATGGGAAGCATGGAACCTAATAAAAATTTTAAATGGATTGCAGAAATGGCGAAAAAAAATCCGATGGATGATTTTGCAGTGGCAGGTTCTATTAACAAAAAAATATTTGCAGAGGGGCTCGGATTTGAATGCCCGGATAATATGTATCTTTTAGGCTATGTAACGGATGAAGAAGCAAAAACACTCATGCGAGATTGTAAAGCTTTTTTGTTTCCATCCTTTTATGAGGGCTTTGGAATTCCACCATTAGAAGCAGTGAGTGCGGGAGCAAAAAAAGTTGTTGTTTCCGATATTCCTGTAATGCACGAAATTTTTGGTGAGACTGCAAACTATATCAATCCTGTAAAAAACGAGAAGATAAGTGTACTTCATGATATCCAAAGAGATGTTTTAAATAAATATGCATGGAGTTTGAGCGCAAAAAAAATGCAGGAATTGCTATGGCAATAAACTGGGAGTGGGAGAAAAAGAATGAGCTGTATAGCAAGAATATGCTGTATAATAGGTATAATTGTCACAATACTTTTTTACCTGTGGAAGTTTAAGATAAAAAACTATATTTTTTCACCATTTAATATATCTGTTCTTGTTTTATTGTTTGTTACCTTGATTATGCCTTTCTTTTTCACTGCTGATATGGCATGGATTGCATTAGGAATCACAAATGCAAAAAGTATGGCGAAATATCTCTCAAATAGTGTGATAATTAATGTATGCGGCCTTTTGATTTTTATTTTAACAGCTTTCTATGTTGAGTCAAAAAGAATAGAAGTGCGATTCCGCATAAACGTCGCGGAAACGTTTATGGTTAATATTAATCCAAGGGCTTTATCTTTTATGTTTTGGATGACAGCGGTTGCGTGGGTTGGAATTGTTTTTACATTCAATCATGGAATCCCCTTGTTGAATGGAGGACGAACATTCTACATCAATACAGCTATATCACCGGTTTATTTGCTTCTAAATGAGCTGTTGTTCATACTGTCTTTAATATATGGAGTTCAGTATATTACTCGAAAAAAAAGACTTATAGAATTTTTTACATCCGTAATATTGCTGATAGGAACGGGTAACCGAGGAACAGTTTTGCTTTCAACCATATATCCTATTGGAGTACTTTGGTTTTATTATAAAGACTCAAATACAGCAAAAGGATTAAAAAAGAAAGCCAGAAAAACAACATGGAGAATAATTTGGCTTGGAGCAGTTCTTTTGTCAGCCGGTATGATTATGATGCTCGTGCGAAATGGAATTAAAACAAATGTGAAAGATCTTATTTTTGAGTTTTTATATGGAAATTCATTTTCAGATATTCGAGATGGAGCTTTTGTTTTAAAAGGGTGGAAAGAAAGCAAACTAGGATACATTTGCGGCAAAACATATCTGGCTGGACTGATTTCGTTTATCCCTTCGTCCATGTCTCCATTTAAAATGAAGTGGGGATGGGGAAGATTTTCGACAGAAATGCTTTTTGGATGGGAAAATCATCCTGGCCTTCGTGGGGGAAACTTTATGGAGGCATATGTGAACTTCGGATGGATTGGTGTGATTTTCTCAGCAATCCTTCAAGGATATATTTCAGCATACATTGAGAATTTATTCTATGAGATGTGTGTAAGGAAAAAAGTCGGTTTGCACTTGGGCAAAGTTTTAATGATTGTATTATTACAAAAGCTGCAGGGTTTTTTGATTTGCACATCAGGAAACTATACGCTATTTGTATTTATTGCGTTTGTTTTAGTAAGCGTATTGTTGTCTGCATTGACAAGGGACAAAAAAGAAATACGCATTATATATCATACAAGGTGATTTGGTATGAAAAAAGTAGTGCTTAGCGGAAAGTTTTTAAATTCTAAAATTAATGGGATTCCTCGTTATGCAATGGAAGTTGTAAAACACATGGATCCACTTGCAGAGGGAATGGATATAGAAATTTGTTATCCAACAGATCTTGCGGCAGATAAAATCCCGGATTTAAAAAACATTAAGCCTGTGCCTTTTGGAAAAAATGGAAAAGGGTGGGATATTCTTTGCGGCGAAAAATATGCTCGACGTAAAAATGCACTGTATGTGAATTTGGCCAGTCGGGGTGGACTTTATAAAAATAGTATTGTCTGTTTGCATGATATTCGTCCGTTGACTTGGGACTTGCAGCACGGAAAAAAGACAAATCAATTTCTATTGGATAAGCTGAATTTTTGGCTGGTAGCACATAACTCCAAAAAAATTGTTACGATTTCAGAGTTTTGCAGACAGGAAATTGCGGAGTATTATCATTTGAATGCATCGGATATTGCCGTTGCCCCGGAAGGGGCAGAGCATTTGAATGCGATTGTCTGTTCTGAAAAAATGCTAGAAAAAGGTGAGTTCTATTTCTCAATCGGTAGCATGGCTCCACATAAAAATTTTGAGTGGGTTGTTCGTACAGCTAAAAACAATCCACAATGCAAATTTTTGATTGCAGGTGGAATTGACCCCAAAATTTGGAATTATAAAGCAGACTTTTCAGAGACCCAGAACGTAACGTTTTTGGGGTATATCTCTGATGAAGAAATGAAGTGGTATATGCAGCATGCAAAAGCTTTGCTGTTTCCGTCTTTTTATGAGGGCTTTGGCATCCCTCCGCTGGAAGCACTTGCGCTTGGCACGCCGGTAATCGCATCAGATATTCCAGTCCTACGTGAAGTCTTTGGTGATACTATACACTATGCAAACCCGATGGACTATCATGTGAATCTGGATAAACTTTTGCAGGAATCCGTAGAACCAGCAGATAGAGTTCTGGAAAAAGAGACATGGGAGAATGCTGCAAAATTTTGGCTTGAGGTGATTAAGCAAAATGCATAACGGAAACGAAATGAAAAAAATCAAAGTACCATTCGATGAAATTTCTATACCAAGTGCCCTTGATGGATTGGTTCTTAAAATCATAAGAAAGTTGAAAGGCAAACTAAGAAAATGAAAATAGTTCAAATACTTCCGACTTTTTCCTGCGGGGATGCAATTGGAAATCATACTCTTTCTCTACACTTTCAGTTTCAGAAGAGAGGCATTGAAAGTGAAATCTATGCGGAGCGGATTGCTGAACGCTTAAAACAATACGCAAAACCTATTGAAGCCTATCAAAATCTGGCAGAGGATATTATTCTCTACCATATGTCTACAGGCTCCAAACTGAACCGTTCAGTTACGCAATTTCATGGAATACGAATAATGTATTACCATAATATTACTCCCCCTTCCTTTTTTGAGCCATACAATACCGAGGCATATAATTCCTGCAAAAGTGCTTACGACGATCTTAAAGCAATTGCGGATAAGTTTGATATGGTTGTTGGTGCCTCAAATTATAATATTAACGAGCTAAAAAAATATGGATTCCGTTGCCCAATGATAGCACTTCCGATCAACATTCCTTTTGAGGACTACAAGATGTTACCGAATCACTCGGTTATTGAAAAATATAAAGACGGTTATACAAATATTATCTTTGTAGGACGTATTGCACCGAATAAAAGACAGGAAAAAGTAATCGAGGACTTTTTTTATTATCACACACAGTATAACGCAAAAAGTCGGCTGATATTAGTTGGGAATTATGGTGGAATGGAGCGGTATTACCTGCGTCTAAAAAGGTTTGTTGCAAAAAATCATATTGAAGATGTGGTATTTACAGGACACATTCCGTTTAATGAGATTTTAGCGTATTATTCAATTGCAGATCTTTTTCTCTGTGAAAGTATGCATGAGGGTTTCTGTGTCCCTTTGGTGGAATCAATGATTTTTAGCGTTCCGGTTCTTGCATACGGCAGCAGTGCTATTCCTGAAACATTGGGAACAGGAGGAATCGTACATACCTCAGATGATTCAAGAAAAACTGCAGAATTTATGAACAGCCTGCTTACTGATCCACAAAAATTGCAAAAAATCAAGGAGAATCAAAGAAAAGAACTGACTCGCTTTAACGAGGAAAGAATGACAACTCAGTTACTGGAATTCATAGATAAAAGGGGCTTGCCGGGGAACGAAAATGGATAAAAGAACAGTTCGGAATTTTGTTTATAACACCGCCTATAAAATACTTATAATTATCGTTCCATTACTAACGGCACCCTATGTTTCTCGCGTACTTCACCCAAATGGCGTGGGAATCTATAGTTACACATTCACCCTCGCTACGGCCTTTTCATTGTTCGCTGCGCTCGGAATTAACACATACGGTCAACGAGAAATCGCGTATTGTCAGCAAGATAAAGAAAAAAGAAGCACAATTTTCTGGGAACTGGTGACTTACCGTTTTGTAACAACTACGATTGTTCTGATTGGCTATCTTGTGTTTTCCTGTTTTTATCAAGAGTATCGGAATTTTCTACTAGAACAGGCATTTATTATTGTTGCAGTTGCTTTTGACATTTCATGGTATTTTCAGGGCGTTGAAAATTTCAAGATAGTAGTTGTTCGAAATGCAATCATTAAATTTGGTACACTTCTCTGTATTTTTTTATTGGTAAAAAAGGAAAGTGATCTTGGCCTGTATATTCTTATTAACTCAGGTTCTGTTTTGCTGAGCAATGTAATTTATGTCTTCAAGTTGAAAAATGAGGTGTGCCTTGTTCCTCTCCGCAAACTGAATCTGAAAAATCATTCAGCAGGGATGTTTGGCTTTTTCATACCGCTTATCGCAGTGGAGATTTACTCTCAGCTCGATAAAATAATGCTGGGATCCATGACGATTGGAGCACTTGAAAACGGCTACTATGAACAAGCTAGAAAAATCACTGCGATGGTTGTCAGCATTGTTACCTCGCTTAACACAGTTTTGCTTTCGCGCGTGGCAAATCTATATATTAACAATCAAAAAGAGCAGATCATCGATTATTATAAAAAATCTGTCCGTTTTATTTATCTGCTGTTGTTCCCAATGTGTGTCGGAATGTTAGTGATTTCTCAAAACTTTACAGCATGGTTCTTTGGCACAGATTACGGAAAAGTTGCTACGTTGCTTGATTTGTCGTGCCTATTGCTTTTTTTTATGTGTCTCGGTAATTTCGTTGGTGTTCAATACCTTAGTCCTATGGGAATGCAAAATAAGATGACCAAAGCTTATCTTACAGCAGCTGTTGTGAATTTTTGCTTGAATCTGCTTTTGATTCCACGGTTGTACTCTGTTGGAGCTCTGATTGCATCCATTATCGCTGAGGCAGTATCCTGCTTTATACAGCTTTATTATTTTGCGAAAAGTGAGTATGCAATTCCTTTGTGGAAGCCGATGTGGAAGTATATTGTGTCGGCACTTGTTATGGGGGTGGTTTTGCTAGGGTTTAATGCGATTCTGCCAGTGGCCGGAGTTCTCCAGACGGTGGCCGATATCGTGGTAGGGGGTGTGGTTTATGCTGCGTGTCTGATTCTCCTTCGAGAAGAACTTGTTTGCATGGTTTTAAAAGCTGTAAAGGCAAAACAAATGAATCGTTCTTTTATAAAATGAATGTCTTTATGTTCATAAAAACTCCTTGAGAATAAACAGAGCAAGTGTTATACTGAAGCCATCAAAAAAACATTGGAGGTGTCCCTTGTGCCCCGTCCCAAAGGAAGCAAGAATAAGCCCAAGACCGTGAAAGCAACTGTCGATTTCGCTGCACGGATTGCAGAGAAGCAGTTTGTCAAGGAGTCCGTCACGACCGAGATCGCATCCATCACTGCCAACATTGATGCACTGAAGGTTGACCTGAAAACCAAGAAGGCAGAGCTGAAATCTATCAACAAGGAAATCGCCAGAATCGAAGCCAAAAAGGTCAAAGCTGAAACCAAAGCAGCGGAATCTGCAAAGAAAGCCGAGGCAGAGGACGTGCTGAAAAAGCTGCTGGCTAGCGGCGTGAGTGCAGACGAGATCCTCGCAAAACTGAAATAAACTTTTCAGACCTCAAACCGTGTGGGTGTGGTTACAAAATCCCATCCACGCGGTTTTATAATAGGATGATTGTTTTATAACGAACAAATATATCCGTTTCTCATTCCATCCCTCAAAATCGCTTCCGGTGAAATTTCAGCAAAAGAACAGCATGGGGGAGCACAGGCAAAGTAGGGACTGAGCAAATAAACAGCAATGAACATCACAGATAAGAAGTAATCAAATCTGTCAGCACATCAAAACAACCCCAATCGCTTCAAAAGTCCTCTTCAAAAAATTAGCAATAACCCATCACGCAATTCCGTCCATCAATACACCCATCAACCCATCATCCAACCCCTCATCGCACCCACCCGGAGGAGCGCATCTGGGCAGGGCGGCAGCCCCGGGTCCCGGACGCTCCGAAGATCAAGCACGACAAGATGAAACAATTTTACATGGTTGACATGAGGCGAAAAATGTGATACTATCATCTTATCAAAAAAGTGCGAATCCCTCTCGCTCGCGAAGGAAAAATCTCTCTCGCAATAAGAAATAAAACGACACAACGAACAAAAATCGACTTTGCCGAAGGCTGGCAGACACGAGGGACTTAAAATCCTTTTCTGAAGACAGAGTATGGGGTTGCCCCCGCTGGAGACATTGAAAATCTCAGAATTGTTCGTTGATTCGAATGATTGTCGGACTTTCTTTTTGCTCTGCTTTCTGGAAGCTTTGGAGAGGTGAGAGAAATCATTCTTGCATAGACGATGCCGTATGGACGCGTTTACAAGAACCTTTCCATGCGGGGCCATAGTGAAATATTTTTATATCAAACAGACTGCCCCCAAAGTAGCGCGATTTGATGCGAGCTACTTTGGGGGCAGTTTTACGCTTTGCGGGGGATGGGCGGGGCGCTATCGTCCGTAAGGCCAAGAATATAATCGGTACTGGTATGGTAGAGACCGGCAAGCTGGATCAGCACCTCGGTGGGGATATCCCGCTTGCCGGTCTCGTAATTGGAGTAGCAGACCTGTGTGCATTTCAGATACGCCGCAACATCCTTTTGCAGCAGATCACGATCCTCCCGCAGATCCCGGATACGTTGATACATGGTATTTACCTCAAAGGCTTTATTTAAGGTAAAGTATAGGCATAACGAAATGTTATATTGACATATAAAACAAAATGTTATATCATAGTATCGCGCCGGGAACAGCTGTGAATCTCCGGCGCAAAAGGGGAGAGCATCATGAAACTGGAATTCCGGCAGACGGTGACCTGCAACCACCTTACGCTTGCAAGGGTCTGCAAAACTATCGACTGGCAGCAGCCACTGCCCCGGTGCGGAGAATATGTGGCCGGGCTGGATACGCTGGACGGCGAACCGGAACTGCCGGTGCGCAAACTGCTGCACCGGGTACAGGACGGCAGATGCCTTGCGGAGCTGCCGGGCTTCAACATTGCGCAGCTGAGGCTTTCTTACCGGGAGCTGGAGCAACTGGCAGCAAAAAAAGGCTGGACGCTGCAAAAGCTGTAAAAAACTTAAATTTCCCTCTTGCATTCTGGCCGATTCGTGCTATAATAATAGGGCAATCGTTTCCAAGGCCGCTCGACGGGGTAGCCGATATTGAAGGTTGTGATGGGCACATACATT
>OHHR01000563.1_pt1 | contig 22842 bp, 18 predicted proteins | sample 1568021 | NCBI WGS metagenome assembly OHHR01 (sample SAMEA3879560, study PRJEB24766) | human gut metagenome | biome: human-associated habitat; feature: feces | place: USA | collected 1985/1987 | reverse complement strand
GAGCCTGTGGAGCCGTCAGACCGGCGCATTCTTGGAGGCGTAAGCGTCTCGGACGTGGGACAATTGTGCCCATAAGTTTATTGTGCCGTTGAGCCGAGGAGTCGTTATGCCACGCGAGACCAATGCCGCCAAACGCGAGCGCGCCGTTGAGGTGTGTGAGCGCCTCAACCGTCGCTATGGCCCGGTCGAGTGCTTTTTGGACCACGAGAATCCCTTCCGCCTGCTGATCGCGGTGTTGCTCTCGGCGCAAACGACCGACGCGCAGGTCAACAAGGTGACGCCGAAGCTGTTTGCCCAGTGGCCCACGCCCGAGGCCATGGCCGGGGCGAGTGTGGCTGACGTGGCAGACACCATCAAGTCACTCGGCTTTTATAAGAGCAAGGCCAAGCACGCCGTGGAGGCCGCGCAGATGATCGTCGCCGACTATGGCGGCGAGGTGCCGGCCGACATGAAGGAACTCGTGAAGCTGCCGGGCGTGGGACGCAAGACGGCGAACATCGTGCTCAACGTGGGGTATGGCATCGTGGAGGGCATTGCGGTGGACACGCACGTCAACCGCATTGCGCATCGCCTGATGTTGAGTCCCAAGACACATGCCAAGGAGCCGCTCAAGACCGAGCAGGATCTGCTCAAGATTTTGCCGCACGAGTATTGGGAGTCGGTCAACCATCAGTGGATCACCTTCGGTCGCGAGATCTGCGACGCCCGCAAACCCAAGTGTGACGAGTGTCCGCTGGCAGATTTGTGCCCCAGCGTGCGCGTAGCGGGGTAGGGCGGAACGCATCTTCGTCTGGCGTTTTTTGCGGGGCTGGGTTTGCTCTTGAGCCGGAGTCCTCTCCATGCGCTACCATGACAGGCAATGAAATCCGCCGCATACCCGCCGAGCTTGCCCCGGCGGGCTTTTGGCGTTGCAATGCCGGAGGAACAGCATGCTCATTCACCGTATAGCCGCGCAGCTCTACACTGCCGAGGCCTTGCAGGCCGTCGAGGCCGGGCTCGATGCTGGCGAGGACGTGACGCTGGCTGTGTCGCAGTCGGGCCGCACGCTTATGGCGGCCGCCCAGTTTCCGCGCCCGACGGTCTATATCGTGAGCGGCGAGGATGCGGCCGATCGCGCCGCGCGTAGCCTTGCCGCCTACGTGGGCCTGGCGCACGTGTGTCGTTTTCCTGAGCGCAAGGACTATCCGTGGCGCGAGCAGGCGCCGGACGACGCCGTGGTGGCGCAGCGCTGCGAGGCTCTGGGGCGCATCGTGCGCGGGGACAACTGCATCATGGTCGCCTCGGCTCGCGCGCTGCTGCGCTGCGTGCCGCCGGTCGAGAGCCGCTACTGGGAGTCCACTACTTTTGCGGTGGGCGAGGAGATTCCCTTTGACGAGGTGCCGCAGCGCTTGGTGGGCATGGGCTACACCAATGCCGGCGCCGCCGATGCGCCCGGCTTGTTTCGCGTTCACGGCGACACCGTCGAGGTGTTCCCCGCACAGGAAAAGGCACCCGTGCGCATCGAGTTCTTCGGCGACGAGATTGACCGCATCCGCCGCATGGTGAGCTCCACGGGGCAGACCATCGGCAACGAGGACAGCATCGAAATCTTTCCCTGCCGCGAACTGGCACTCACCGACGAGGCCGTCCACAACATGCATGTGGCGCTCTATCGCGCCAGCCAGGATGACAGCAAACTGGCGGCGCTGCTCGAGATGGTGGATGCGCGCATCGTCACGCCCGAGCTCGACCGCTTTTTGCCGGTGATGTACGGCCAGACCGTAAGCCCGTTGGCGCACGTGAGCGGCAAGGCGCTCGTGGTTCTGTCCGAGCCGCGCTCGCTGTTCGACGACTGCCTGCGCGCCTACGAGGATATCGAGGCGCGTGCCGGCGAGGCAGGGATTGACCGCCTGGATGGTCTGTACGTGCGCGCTCAACAGCTCGATTTTGGTGCCCAGCAGCGCTTGAACTACGTAAGCCTCATCCGTGCCGGCGGTGCGGTGACGGCCGAGCTCAAGATTGAGCAGCCTGCTATCGCAGGCTCGGACAACCGTTTTATGACGCGCGTTCAGGAAGTCGTGGGCAAGCGCTATGCCTGCGTGTTTGCCATTCCCGACCGCGGCGCGCGCGAGTCGATGGAGCTCACCTTTGGCGACGAGGGCATTACCTTTGAGGAATCGCTGACGGCCGCGCCCGAAAACGCCGGCGTCATTGGCGAGCGCGTGCGCGTGGCGGCGGCAGATTCTGCCGATCGTGCTGCCCGTCAGGATGCTCATGCTGCAATTCGCGAGCGTAAGGCTGACGCGCTCAACGCCCGCTCGCTCGAGGCGGGCGCGGCCCAGGCTGCCGCCGGTGCTGCCGTGCCCACTATCTCGCGCGGACGCGTGACCTTTGTCGATGCCGCCCTGCCGCAGGGCGTGGTGGTGCCCGATGCCAACCTGGCCGTGTTCTCGATCGCCGACCTCAACGCCCGTATGGATGCCAACCGCGCGCGCAGCCGCCGCAAGGTGGACATTACGCAGATCACGTTTCCGTTTAAGCCGGGCGACTACGTGGTGCACGCCACTCACGGCATCGCGCTCTTTAGCGAGATCGCGCGCCAGGAAGTGGGCGGCAAGGAGCGCGACTACTTTTTGCTGGAATATGCCGACGGCGACAAGCTCTACGTGCCGCTCGAGCAGGTCGACCGCATCACGCGCTATGTTGGCCCCGACGGCGACAAGCCGCGCCTGACCAGGCTCAACACCGCCGACTGGACGCGGGCTACCAACAAGGCGCGCAAGAATGCCAAAAAGCTGGCGTTTGACCTGGTCGACCTGTATACACGCCGCTCGTCGATTACCGGTATCGCCTGCCCGCCCGACACGCCCGAGCAGATCGAGATGGAGGAGAGCTTTCCCTACGACGAGACGCGCGACCAGCTGGAGGCTATTGCCGACATCAAGGCCGACATGGAAGCGCCCAAGCCCATGGACCGCCTGCTGTGCGGCGACGTGGGCTTTGGCAAGACCGAGGTTGCCCTGCGCGCGGCGTTTAAGTGCGTGGACTCCGGCCGCCAGGTCATGGTGCTCTGCCCCACGACCATTCTGGCCCAGCAGCACTACGAGACGTTCTTTGAGCGCTTTGCTCCGTTTGGCCTGGAGGTCGAAGTGCTCAGCCGCTTCCGCACCCCGGCGCAGCAGAAGCGCGCGCTCAAGGCGTTTGCCGAGGGCACGATTGATGTGCTCATCGGCACGCACCGCTTGCTTTCTGCCGACGTGAACCCCAAGAACCTGGGCATGGTGATCATCGACGAGGAGCAGCGCTTTGGCGTGCAGCACAAGGAACAGCTCAAGAACCTGCGTGAGCAAATCGACGTGCTCACGCTTTCGGCAACGCCTATTCCGCGAACCATGCAGATGGCCACGAGCGGCGTGCGCGACATGAGCCTGATCACCACACCGCCGACCGGGCGTCGTCCCGTGATCGTGCACGTGGGGGAGTACGACCCCGACGTGGTGAGTGCGGCGATTCGCCTGGAGGTGGGCCGCGGCGGTCAGGTGTACTACGTGTCCAACCGCGTCAAGACCATCGATGATGCCGTGGCGCGCGTGCACGAGGCCGCGCCCGAGGCACGTGTGGGCGTGGCGCATGGCAAGATGAGCCCGCGCGAGGTCGAGGACGTGATGATCGAGTTCGCGACCAAAAAGATCGACGTGCTCATCGCCACGACTATCGTGGAGAGCGGCATCGACAACGCGCGCGCCAACACGCTTATTATCGAGGATTCGCAGCGCTTGGGCCTGGCGCAGCTCTACCAGCTCAAGGGCCGTGTGGGCCGTTCGGCCACGCAGGCCTACGCGTACTTTATGTTCCCGGGCGAGCTGCCGCTTACCGAGGAGGCCACGGCGCGTCTCACCGCGCTTTCCGAGTTCCAGGACCTGGGCAGTGGCATGCGCATCGCCATGCGCGACCTGGAGATCCGTGGCGCCGGCTCGCTCATGGGCGCCGAGCAGCACGGCAACCTGTCGAGCGTGGGCTTCGACCTGTTTACGCAGATGCTGGGCCAGGCCGTGGCCGAGGCGCGCGGCGACGACGATGCCGGCGTGGAGGCCGCGAGCGTGGGCATTAACCTTCCGGCCGACTACTTCCTGTCCGAGGAGTACATGCCGGCCGTGGATCAGCGCGTGCTCGTGTACCGAAAGCTCGCGGCTGCCGAGGACTTGGAAAGCATTGACGAGGTGCAGGAGGAGACCGATGCCGCGCACGGCGAGCTGCCGTTGGCGGGGCTCAACCTGTTCAACCGTGCGCGCATCCGCATTCGCGGCGAGCGCCTGGGGCTCGAGAGCGTCACGCTCAGCGGCGGGCGCATTACGTTTTTGGGCATCGACGTTCCCAAGAAGGTGGCGTTTGAGTTCAAGACGCGCTACGGCGCGGTGAACTTCCCCAAGAGCCGCAAGCTATCGGTGCCCTACAAGGCGGGCGCCGGCGCGGGCAGCGGCCTGGGCCGCGGCCTCGACGCCAACGACGGCACCGGCCCGGTGGCAGCGGCGCTCATGCTGCTGCAGCAGCTGGGTGCCAGTGACGACGACTAACAAGTAAGTCGGTGGGACAAAGTTATCAGTAGTTCTTTGTCCCAGGTGCGAAAGCCGCATCGAGCTCGTTGCCGCAGGCGACCCTGGGACAAAAACTACTGATTACTTTGTCCCGCCACGTTGCTGGTTGACCTCCGCCCGACCGAAAGGAAGGCATGTTCGGATACATATACAAGAAAGACGCCGCTGCTATTGCGGCCATCCTGGCTCTCTGCCTGCTCACCGGCACGTTTTTCGATTACCAAATCTCGAGTGCGCTGTTCAACATCGCCAGCATGTACGGTCGCTTTATCGAAGCCGCCGGCGAGCTGCCGTTTGAGCTGACGGCGAGCATCGCGGGCGTTATGCTCGTGCGCGCGGTGCGTCCCGATTCCAAGGGGAGCAAATGGCTCGCCGTGCTCGGCATCCTCGTCAACGTAGGTCTGGCCGGCTACGAGATCATCGGATCGCTGCGCGTCGGCGGCAAGCTCATCGCGGCCCAATTGGTTCTGACGTTTGCGCTGGTTATTGTGGCTAACGTCATCGCCTACCGCCTTACGCGCGACACCGATCCCGACGAGCTCACGCGCTGGGCGCTGATGGTGCTCGCCGTTTGGGTTGCCCAGGCCACTATCCTCAACGTGATCGTCAAGCCGCTGTGGTCGCGCCCGCGCATGCGCGTGATCGAGGTCACGCCGGGGCTCAATTTTCAGCCGTGGTGGGTAATCGGCAATCCCGACAAGTGGGCCTTTATTGCCGCCGGCGTGATCAAGGACGGGTTCAAGTCGTTCGCGAGCGGGCACACCGCGCATGCGGCGATCGGCATGATGCTCGCGGGCCTTCCCGCGGCGGCCTTTAAGCAAGAGCCGTCGCGCCGACGCGTGGTCTTTTGGGCGGCGGCTGTGGTCGCGATGCTCGTCGCCTTTGGCCGCATCGTGATCGGAGCGCACTTTTTGAGTGATGTGAGCTGCGGTTTTGCTCTGGTACTGGCACTCGAGTGCCTTGCCGCGCGCATTGCCTATCCCAACGGCGTACAATAGCTCCGTTTGAATCATCTGGCCGATACCCGGTAAGAGAGGATTGCCATGCTCGCGTTCAACAACGATTATTCTCACGGCGCACATCCGGCAGTGCTGCAAGCGCTCGTCGACACCAATATGGAGCCGCAGCCCGGCTACGGTACCGATGCGCACACCGAGCGTGCCAAGCAGCTTATCCGCGAGGCCTGTCAGGCTCCCGATGCCGACGTGTTTTTTCTGGTAGGCGGCACGCAGACCAACGCCACGGTAATCGACATGTTGCTCGCGCCGTACGAGGGCGTCGTTGCCGCCGAGACTGGCCACGTTGCCTGCCACGAGGCGGGCGCTATCGAGTTTGGCGGCCACAAGGTACTCACCATACCCGGCTACGAGGGCAAGATGCATGCCGAGGACCTCGACAATTACATCGAGGTCTTTTACGAGAACGAGAGCTATGAACACATGGTGTTTCCGGGCGCCGTGTACGTGAGCATGTCCACCGAGTACGGCACGCTGTATTCCAAGGCCGAGCTCGCGGCGATTCACGCGGTGTGCCAGAAGCGCGAGATTCCGCTGTTTGTGGACGGTGCCCGCCTGGCCTATGCGCTGGCGGCCGACGAGTGCGACATTACCCTGCCCGAGCTGGCGCAGCTGTGCGACGTGTTCTACATCGGCGGCACCAAGTGCGGCGCTCTGTGTGGTGAGGCCGTGGTGTTCTGCGGCATGCATGCTCCGGCGCATCCCATTCCGCGTATTAAGCAGCACGGCGCGCTGCTGGCCAAGGGCCGCCTGACGGGTGTGCAGTTTGAGGCTCTCTTTACCGATGGCCTGTATTTTGAGATTGGTCGCCAGGCGATTGAGACCGCTCAGGCGCTGCGTCGCGTGCTGCATGAGCGCGGCTACCAGTTCTTCTTGGAGACGCCGACCAACCAGCAGTTCGTGATTCTGCCCAACGAGGACATGGTGCGCATCCGCGAGCACGCCTCGATCGAGTACTGGGAAAAGTACGACGAGACCCACACGGTGGTGCGCTTTTGCACCAGCTGGGCCACGACGCAGGAGGATATCGACGCGTTGGCGGCTGTCCTGTAGCCTGATGTAATGGCAAGGGGCCGCCCCGCGCCTGGGTTTGGCGTGGGGCGGCCTTTGCTTTTGAGGAAGAAGGGTTGTATGACCGAGATGTCCGAGCCGACGATTCGCCTGGCGACGCCCGAAGACGCGCCGGCGTTGCTTGCCATCTATGAGCCATATGTGCGCCAGACGGCGATTACCTGCGAATACGAGGTGCCGAGCGTTGATGAGTTCGCCGGGCGCATCGAGCGCACGCTCAGGCGCTATCCGTATCTGGTGATGGAGCTGGACGGGCGTCCGGTAGGCTATGCCTATGTGAGTCCGCTCAACAGCCGCGAGGCATACGACTGGTCGGTCGAGACATCGATCTACCTGGCGCGCGACGTGCGCCATGGCGGGCTGGGCCGCAAGTTGCACGATGCGCTCAAGCAATGTCTGATCGCGATGGGCATCACCAATATGTGCGCGCTCATTGCCGTGCCGCACGATAAGGACGATGAGTACCTGACGCATAACAGCCAGGATTTCCATGCCCATATGGGATATCGCTTGGTGGGCGCCTTCGATCGCTGTGCCCAAAAGTTCGGTCGCTGGTACGACATGTGTTGGATGGAGTTGGTCCTAGCCGAGCGCGTTCCCAACCAACCCAAACCAATCTGGTTCCCCGACCTCCCCAAACCTACCATTTAGGGACAGGTTAATTTTGGCAGGTTAGCCGATGGGCTCGGTGTATTTGGCGCGGTCGGTGCGTTGGATGCGCTTGGAGACATGGAGCGGGCGGCCGTCGGTGTCGTAGACGTAGTCGGTGATCAGGATCAGCGCCTGCCCACGCTCAACGTTGAGCAAAAACGCCTCGTTTTGCGAGGCATAGCATACCTCAAAGGTCTTGTGTCCCTGGGCCGGCGCGCGGTGGAACTCCTGGCGCAGCGTCGCGTAGAGCGAACCGTTGATATCGCGATCGATGAGCGCCCCAAAGCTCGGCGGCAGATAGGTGGTCTCCAGGCACAGCGGGGCATCGTCCAGATAGCGTAGGCGCACGAGCTTGACGAGCTTGCTGCCCACGGCGGCATCAAAGAACTTAGCTATGCTGCCGCCCGCCTTGGTAAAGCCCGAGTCCACCGTGCGCGTGGTGGGCTTCATGCCCTGACCCTGGACCTGTGCCGTATAGCTCGAAAACACCAGGTTGTTCTCGTGGAGCGCCGGCGTGTCGGCCACGAAGGCGCCACGCCCGCGCTCGGTGCGCACTAGACCCTCATCAACGAGCACCTTAAGGGCATGGCGCACGGTGCTGCGCGACAGACCCGATTCGTCCATGAGTTCCATCTCGGACGGCAGTTTGTCTCCGCGTGCGTAGATGCCGGCGGCGATGCGGTCACGCAGCATGCCCGCCAAGCGCTCGTATTGGGCCAGTCTCTTTTTAGATGAAGCGTTCATGCGATCAACCTGTATCTAACCTGTATGCGTATCTAATCAAGCATGTATTCAATACAACAACAAAACCGCTGTTAGCAAGTTATCGAAAACCGTATCAGCAAATTTTCTAAGACAAATATAGCATACAACTAGTCGACATAACCAAAACATGTATGTAACTTGTATGCCATTGAGAGCATCAAACGAGAAGAAAGGCTGATGCACGATGACTACTCAGGAACAGGTTAAGGACGTCGTCTCCCAGGTTTTGGCCGACAAGGCAGACAAGGGCGGCATCAAGCGCGTCGTGTGGATTGGCGCCGGCGGATCCAACGGCGGCAACTATCCTGCCCAGTACTTTATGGAGCACGAGGCCACGCAGGTCGTGAGCTCCAGCTACACCAGCAATGAGTTCGTGCATGCAACTCCTGCCTACGTTAACGAGAACACCCTGGCCGTCGTCGTGTCCATGCGCGGCACCAAGGAGACCATCGTCGCCGCCCAGGTCGCCAAGGACCACGGCGCCAGCACCATCGCCATCTATGTTGACGAGTCCGGCCTCACCGAGGTCTGCGACTACAAGATCCAGTACGACAGCCTGGCCGTCGACGAGTCTTGCATGGGTCGCACCAACTCTGCCGTCGTGACCATGATCGCCATGGAGCTTACGCAGCAGACCGAGGGCTATGCCGAGTATGAGACCGCTATGGCCGCGTTCGACTTGGTCGACCCCATCTATCGCAAGGCCGTCGAGTACACCCGTCCGCTCGCTGCCAAGTGGGCCGAGCAGAACGCCGACAAGCCCTGCATCAACGTCATGGCCCAGGGCCCGCTTTTTGGTGCCGCCTACGTCTTTAGCATCTGCAACGTGCAGGAGATGCTGCAGATCGACTCCTGCACCATCAACACCTGCGACTTCTTCCACGGCCCCTTTGAGATCCTGGACAAGCGCACCTCGCTGTTCCAGCTCATCAGCGTCGGCCGCAGCCGCTGCAACGACGAGCGCGGCATCCGCTTCGTCAACCAGTACGGTGGCGAGCGCGTCTATCAGCTCGACGCCAAGGAGCTCGGCCTCAACGACATCAAGGACAGCGTGAGCGAGTACTTCAACCACCTAATCTTTGCGCCGATCCTCAACAACGTGTACATGCGCGCTCTCTCTGCCGTCACCCACAAGGACTACATGACGCGCCGCTACATGTGGAAGCTGGACTACTAGGGGATAGAGCGGCCTAACAGCTCGATGTCCTCATAAGTTGCGGTGGAATAGTTCCTGCTTGGGGGCTTGAAGCCTCTATTTAGGAACTATTTCACCGCAACCGCCCAGTAATCCGCTGGGGGCGGAGGAAAACGGATCACTTATCCGCTCGCCGATTTGTGTCTTGAAAAATGTATATAACGACTATAACGTAGTACGAAACATATTGGAAACAATACCGAGGAGGCTGCGTTGAAGAAGAGCAATCTGGGCTATGTGCTGGTGCTGATCGCCGCGCTTATGTGGGGCAGCATCGGAATCTTTGTAAACGGCATCTCGGCCATGGGCGTTTCGTCCCAGAGCATGGCTGCCTTTCGCTTGTTGGTCGGAGCGCTTATCTTGGCGCCGGTCCTGATGTTTATGGGCTGCCGTCCGGGTGAGGGGTCTACCGTGGCTCAGGGTCCGCTGGCCCTGTTCAAGGCAAGCCCTAAAGAGCTTGTTCCCTGTGCGCTTGTCGGCATCGTCGGTTTGGCCGCCGCCAACACCTGCTATTACGAGTGCATGGGCGAGGTGGGCATGTCCACGGCCTCGGTGCTGCTCTACACCTCGCCGGTGTTTGGCGTCATGCTCGGCCGCGTGCTTTATCGCGAGGACGTGACCCCCAACAAGCTCGTTGCCATTGTCTTTAACATCGTAGGCTGCGTGCTTGCAGTGACCAATGGCGACCTTTCCGGTTTTCATTTTTCGGTTTGGGGCGTCACGTCGGGCGTGATTGCAGGCCTTTGTGGTGCGTCGCTCGCGGTGTTTAGCCGAATAGCAACCAAGACGGTCCACCCGCTGGCTGTCACGTTTTGGGGCTTTGTTTTTGGCGGTGCGGTTATGGCAGCTATCGCGGCTCCGTGGCCGGATGTCGCCGCGGCAATGTCGCCACAGCTGCTGCTGCTGTTCCTTGGCTTTGGACTCATCCCCACAGCCGTTGCTTACATCTTATATATGCAGGGTCTGTCCATGGGACTCGAGACATCGAAAGTTCCCGTCGTAATGTCTTTCGAGACGGTCGTCACCGTACTGGTGGGCATTGGTGTCTACGCCGAGCCCGCCGGCGCGATTAAAGTCCTGGGCATCGTGTTGGTGCTCGCGTCCATCCTGATTATGAACACCGACTTCTCCAAGCTGCGCAACAGTGTGTTTGTCGGTCATGTCATTGAGAGCATGACCTTTAAGCCCAACGCGTGGTGGACCGAAAAATCTCAGGACATGGATCTGTTTAAGGAACGCACCGGCATTGCGCTGGAACCCACCGTACAGGAAAGCCCCTGGTACTTCGTGCGATAGGGGATTGCGCGCAGGGTCTGACCTGGGGTTATCCAGCTAGCGCCGGCCTACCCAGTCCAACGTTTCGAGTACGTTAAACCCGTCAACGGTCGATTTTCACCCGCGAACGGTCTTTATACTAATTAGCAATATAAGCAACGTATAAGACGTTATAATGACCATAACGAAAAGAAGGAGGCAAGATGAATCAGATCATTCTCGCATCTCATGGCGGCCTGGCCGCAGGCGCCAAAGACACGCTCGAGATGGTTCTCGGCGACGTGTCGAACGTCCACGTCGTGTCGCTTGCTCGTGACGACAAGGAGCCCATCACCAATAAGGTTGAGGCTATGATCGCCACGTTCAACGCGGACGACACCGTCTATGTGCTGACCGATATGCTCGGCAGCTCGGTCAACAACAACATGGTCGAGCTTTCCAAGAACGGCACGAAGTTCACGGTTGTCAGCGGTTTCAACATCCCGTTGGCGCTCACGCTTGCTATGAGCCCCGCCCCCGTCAAGGGCGCCGAGCTCGCGGCCCTCATCAATGAGGCCCGCACCGGTCTGACCAACCCCAACGCACCGGTCGAGGCCGCCGCGGCTCCCGCCAAGAAGGCCAAGGCGTCCCGTCACAGCTCCGGTCCCGCCAAGATCGTCCTCGCACGTCTTGACTACCGTCTGCTGCACGGCCAGGTCGTCTTTACTTGGACCACCAAGGTTCAGGCCGAGCGCATCATCGTCGTCGACAACGCTGCCGCCAACGATGACATCAAGAAGGGCGCTCTTAAGCTGGCCAAGCCCCAGGGCGTGCGCCTGAACGTCTTCACCGTCGAGCGTGCCCTCGCCAAGATGGATAAGCTCAACACCCTCGGCGAGCGCGTCATGTTCGTCTTTGGCAACACTGCCGAGATGCTGCAGTTCTGTCAGGGCTACAAGCTCGACGCCATCAACCTGGGCGCCACCGCCAACCACGACGGTGCCGATCAGGTCGGCGGCAAGGACAGCTCCGTCTTCCTCGACGCCACCCAGAAGGCCGACGTCAACCAGCTGCTCGACATGGGCATCAAGCTCTATGTCCAGCAGACCCCTACGTATCAGAGCGTCGACATCGACGCCAAGCTGTAATCAACCAGGCTTTTGCCTGACTGAAAGGAGAAGGGTATGAATACGTTCATCAGTGCGGTGCTCGTCGGCCTCGTCGGCGTGTTCTGCATGTGGGACTCCCGCCTGCTCGGTCGTCTTAACTTCGAGCAGCCCCTCGTTGGCGCTACGCTCGTCGGTCTGCTGCTGGGCGATGTGCCCACCGGCCTTGCCGTCGGTGCCGCCGTCGAGCTCGTGTCCATGGGCTTGGTGCAGGTCGGCGCCGCCGTTCCGCCCGATATGGTCCTGGGCGGCATCGTGGCCGCTGCCTTTGCGTGCCTGACCGATGCTTCCGCCGAGACCGCCATGACGATCGCCATCCCGGTCGCCGTCCTGGGTCAGCTCCTCGGCATCGTGTTCCGTTCCATCATCGCCGCCCTCACCCATGTGGCAGATAGCGCGATCGATAACGGAAAGTTCAAGACCGCCTATCGTATGCACATCTGCGCCGGCTCCGGTCTGTACGCCATCATGTACTTCCTGCCGATCTTCCTCGCCGTCTTTGTTGGCACCGACCTGGTTCAGGCCATCGTCAACATGGTTCCCGAGTGGCTGTCCACTGGTCTTAACGTTTCGACCAAGATCATGACCGCCTACGGCTTGGCCCTGCTGCTCACCATGATGATCAAGAAGGGTATGACTCCGTTCCTGTTCATCGGTTTCCTGCTCGCCGCTTACCTCAACCTGTCCGTCATCGCGGTCGCTCTGATCGGTGTGTGCCTGGCTGTCGTCTTCATGGGCTTCAAGTTCAACGGGTCCCATGCAGCCGCCGGTGTCGATTCCGACTACGATCCGCTCGAAGACGACGAAGACTAAGGAGGAACACACTATGGCAACCGCAACCAAGGACGTGTCCCTGAACAAGAAGGTCAGCCAGTTCTTCTGGCGCTCCTGGGCCATCCAGGCCTCTTGGAACTACGAGCGTCAGATGAACATGGGCTTCCTCTACGGCATGGTTCCCACGCTCGACCGCCTCTATCCGGACGAGTCCGACCCCAAGCAGCTCGCTGCTAAGAAAGAGGCTTACCACCGTCACATGGCGTTCTACAACTGCACCCCGCAGACGAGCGCCTTTATCCTGGGCCTCACCGCCTCCATGGAGGAGGAGTACGCCAAGGATCCCGAGAACTTCGATCCCGATTCGATCAACGCGGTCAAGACCTCCCTCATGGGTCCGCTTTCCGGCATCGGTGACTCCTTATTCCAGGGCACCATCCGCGTTATCGCCTTTGGCCTGGGCGTTCAGCTGGCTCAGCAGGGCTCCATCATGGGCCCGATCCTGGCCATGCTCATCTCCATCGTCCCCTCTGTGCTGATCACTTGGTTCGCAGCCAAGATGGGCTATCAGGGCGGCCACGAGTACCTGAGCAAGCTTCAGGGCGGCGACCTCATGGAGAAGCTCATGTATGTCTGCGGCATCGTGGGTCTTATGTCCGTGGGCGGCATGATCGCTACGCTGATCGGCGCTACCACCCCGCTGCAGTTCGCTGAGGGTACCGTCGTTATCCAGGACATCCTAGACGGCATGATGCCCCAGATGATCTCCCTTGGCCTCACCGGCCTTATGTACTGGCTCATCAAGAAGAACGTCAACACCGGTTGGCTTCTCGTGATCGCCATCGTGGGCGGCATTGCCCTCTCCGCGGCCGGCATCCTGGCCTAGTCGCGACTAAGCGCCTAACCGCTTTCCCCGGGGGCCTGCCTGGCATCCCATACCCCAGGCAGGCTTCCATCCCTATACGTGACAAAGGGCAGTCCCTTTGTCACATCCTCAACGGGCCGGCGACTCGGTCCAAACCACGGTAACCCTGCGAGCGCCCGGCAATGTGGCGTCGCAATAATCGAAAGGAATGTGTCAGATGTACGAGATCGACCTTAACCTCCCTAAGCAGATCGTCGCTGACGTCCTGTCCAACCACGAGATTCACAGCGTCGCCTTCGTCGGCTGCGGTGCTTCCATGTCCGACCTTTACCCCGCCAAGTACTTCCTGGCCAACAACACGGACAAGCTGAACGTTCAGATCTTCACCGCTAACGAGTTCAACTACGACACGCCCTCCTGGGTCAACGAGCACACCTTCGTGATCACCTGCTCCCTCGGTGGCTCCACGCCCGAGACCGTCGAGGCCAACAAGACCGCCAAGAAGCACAACTGCCCGGTCGTCTCCCTCACCAACAAGGCTGGCTCCGCTCTGACCGTCGACGCTGACTACGTCATCGTTCACGGCTTCCACGCCAACTTCGCTGCCAAGTGCGAGAAGCCCGGCTACGCCATCGCTCTTGCTGTCGAGATCCTTCAGCAGACCGAGGGCTATGACCACTACGAGGACATGATCACCGGCCTTACCAACGTCTTCGAGCTCTGCGAGAACGCCGCTCAGCACTGCAAGAAGCTCGCCAAGAAGTTCGCTGAGGACTTCAAGGACGACAAGATGATTTACTTCATGGCCTCTGGTGCCTCCGAGAAGATGGCTTACTCTCACGCCGCCTTCCTGTTCACCGAGATGCAGTGGATCGACGCCGCCGCCTACAACACCGGCGAGTACTTCCACGGCCCGTTCGAGGTTTCCACCGAGGGTAAGCCCTACGTCTTCTTCATGTCCGATGGCGCTACCCGTCCGATGGACGCCCGCGCCCTCACCTTCCTTGAGCGCATGGGCGCCAAGGTCGCTCTGATCGACTCCAAGGATTACGGCCTGGCTGACGCCGTGCCCGCGAGCGTCGTCACCTACTTCAACCCGCTGCTGCACCTCGCCGTTATGCGCGAGTACGGCAACCAGATCGCCGAGGCCCGTCAGCACCCGCTGACCATGCGTCGCTACATGTGGAAGCTTTCCTACTAATCACAAGTAAGTAGACCTTACGGGTTGATTGAGAGGGGATGGGGTTTGTGCCCCATCCCCTTTTTTGCTCTTGGGAGGGCACGCCTGTCGCGTCGCAAAACCCAGGATAAAACCTACCAAAATAAACCTGTCTCTATTTGGCAGGTGGGAGGAGATGCGTATGATCAAAGCAGTGCTGTTTGACATGGACGGCGTGCTGGTCGATACCGAGTGGTTCTACAACCGTCGTCGCGTGGCGTTTATGGAGGAGAAGGGGTTCCACTTTGACGAGATCCCCGATCTTTCGGGGTCTAACGAGCCGGCCATTTGGGAGGCGCTGGTGCCCGACGATGTTGAGCTGCGCGAGCGCCTTCGCGTGGAGTACAAGCAGGTCTACAGCCCGGACCACCCCGTTCCGTATGCCGAGCTGCTCAACGAGCAGACGGAGCCGGTGATGCGCGCACTGCACGAGCGCGGCGTGAAGTGTGCCATCGCGAGCTCGTCTTATCGTGAGCTCATTGACGAGCTGGTAGAGATTGCCGGTATCGCCGATGTGCTGGACTACACCATCAGCGGTCACGAGTGCAGTGCGTTTAAGCCCGACCCCGAGATCTACCTGCGTGCCATGGAGGCGCTGGGGGTGGAGCCTGCCGAGTGCCTGGTTATCGAGGATTCGCCTTTGGGGATCGAGGCTGGCAAACGTTCCGGCGCCCGCGTCCTGGCACTGCGTCCGCACGAGGGCGTCAACCTCGATCAATCGCGAGCCGATGCCGTTATTGATAATCTGACCGACATTTTGGCCGCTTTGTAGTGTCAATCCGCCGCGAGAAGCACGGGTTCAAACGTTTTTTGCGGTGGACTGGCTCAATTTGGTTTCGATTTTGATCCGTTTGGCTTCGATTCGGACTAAGTGAGTAGACTTTTTGGCGCAGGCCGAGCACAATGCATATCTTCCTTTGTAAAACCGCAGGTCACAGGGGTGGCGGTTTTGGGTGTGCTCGGCAGATCGTAAAAAGTCTACTCACTTGGAATTTTGCCCTTTGGTCGTGGGGGTTGCTGGTCCCGTTTTGGTTGTCGAGGGAGGTTGAATTGAAGCGCCCCCGCACGCTCCATGCTACAATCGCGGGCATGCCCCACAACCACATCTGCCTTCGAAAGGAGCCTACGTGGCGAACGCCATCGATCAGCTCACGGACCGCGTGCTCATGCTCGGCCGCCTCACCATCGTCCGCCGTGCCATTACTGCCGTGGCGGTCACAATTTCTGCCGTCCTCCAGACATTCCTGATCCAGGCGTTCATTCAGCCCGCCGACCTGCTTCCGAGCGGCCTCACCGGCGTTGCGGTCCTGCTCGATCGCGTTACCTCGCTGGGCGGCGTTCACATCGACATTTCGCTCGGTATGCTCGCGCTCAACATCCCCGTGGCGCTCCTATGCTGGAGCGGCATTAGCAAGCGCTTCGTCATCTTCTCGATGATGCAGGTCGTGCTCTCGTCGCTGTTCCTCAACGTCTTTCACTTCGCTCCATTTTTGGGCGACAAGATCATGCTCATCATTTTTGGCGGCGTGGTCTCGGGTCTGGGCGCTGCCATCGCACTTAAATCCGGCGCATCCACCGGCGGCACCGACTTTATCGCGCTGTGGGTTTCCAACCACACGGGCAAGACCATCTGGGGCGTCATCTTTGGTTTCAACTGCTTTATCCTGGCGATCTTTGGCTTTATGTTTGGCTGGGACAAGGCGGCGTATTCCATCGTGTTCCAGTTTATTTCGACCAAGACCATCGACAGTTTCTATCGTCGCTACGATCGCGTGACGCTGCAGATTACGACGCGCAAGGCAGACGAGGTCATGACTGCCTACGTAAACCATTTTCAGCACGGCATTAGCTGCGCCGAGGTCGTCGGCGGATACAGCCGCGAAAAGATGTACCTGCTGAACACCGTTGTTTCGACCTACGAGAGCCAGGACATTATCAAGTTGGTGTGCGACGTTGATCCCGGCGCCGTGATCAACGTGTTCCACACGCTCAACTTTGTGGGCGGCTGGTGGGGCGGTCATGTCGACGAGCCCATGCCCACGGCCGTTCCCGATCCCGACAAGCCCGCACGCATGGCCAGCAGGCAGGCGCGCCTCAGCGAACAGGACAGCCTGCAGCAGGACGACGGCAAGTAGGGTATTGGCATTTTGCCGGTCCTGCGCAACCCATCCGAACGAGCCCCCCGAAAGCCCCGTTGCTTTCGAGAGCTCTCGTTTGCCCAGATAAAACCTACCAAAATGAAGCTGTCGCTTTTTGGTAGGGAGGGTGTATCGTTTTATCAATATGAGGTAACATGAAACTAGACGTTATATACGTATTAGAAATTTAGCTATTTTGATAAGAGTGATCAGATATGCCTGCGCCCAAAAATGCACCGCTTTACCAGCAGATTTATGACGAAATCAAGGATGCGATCGAGAAAGGTGTTTATGCACCCAAGGAGCGTATTCCGTCCGAGCTTGAACTAGCCGAGCAGTACGAGGTGAGCCGTATTACGGTGCGCCGCGCTGTCGAGGAGCTGTGCTCCGATGGTTACCTGGTTAAGCAGCAGGGCCGCGGCACCTTTGTCTCCACGCCGCACATCAACCGCCAGTTTCACGCCTCGACGCTGCAGACGTTTACCGCGCTGTGTGCCGGCAACGGCATGAAGGCCGGTGCGCACGTGATCGATCGCCAGATCGTTCCGGCGCGCCAAAACGAGATGGAGTTCTTTGGCCTGCAGAAGGATGCGCTGCTGCTGCATATCAAGCGCGTGCGTACGGCCGACGGCGAGCCCATCTTTGAGGAGAACATCTTTGTGCCGTTTGACGCCTACCGTGAGCTGTTGACGGCCGATCTTGAGGACAAGTCGATTTTTGCCGAGGTCGAGCGTGTTGGCGGAACGCCGATTGTCTCGGTTGGCTACCGTACGGTCGAGGCCGTTCGAGCTAACGCCGAGCAGGCGGCCGAGCTGGGCATTGCTCCGCACGATCCGCTGCTCAACCTGCGTGCCGGCTTTACCGGTCCCGATGACGAGCCGGTTTTGATGGGTAAGCAGTACTACGTGGGATCGCGCTACGTTATGGTCATGTAAGTTACGCGGTTTTACCAAACCGCGTAACGGCTCGACGCTGCAAACGCCCCTAAGCGGCAATCTGACGTTCAATCGTCGGTCGCGTACCCAAAGTACGCTTCCCTCCTCTTTCACGTCACCTTGCTCGCTTAGGGGCGTTTTCGCTCATATGACCCAATCCGCTGTCAAGAGCCACAATGGCCCCGCCGACCGCTTGCAATCGGTCGGCGGGGCCTGCCGTTGAACCCGTCCCGGTCCGCCCCCGGCATGTCGTCGACGCCTTCGGCTCAGTCTCATATCCGCGGATACCGCTCCGGCGGCCCGCAATCCTCTCCTTCGGCGGGGCTCCCCAAGTCTGACTACGCGCATGCGGCCGCTGCCGCGCGCCCAGCGAAAGCGGGGGTATCCCCGAAGGCTGCCCGGCTCGCCGGGACGGGGGCTATGTCTATTCGGTTGCCTCCCGGCACATCGCGCCGAGGGCCCACAGCCACCTCACGAGCTCGGCGGCGGTGGCGGCGTTCGCCTTCGCCTGGGGCATGCCCCTCTCGAGCATCTCCTCGCGTCGCCGGAGCAGGCGCTCGGACCCCTTCCTCCCGTGCATCCTCACCTCGAGCGGGACGCCGCTGCCCTTGGGCATCAGCTTCGGTTGGTGGCTCGCCTGGACGTAGCTCCAGGACCCCTCGACGGCCAGCCTCCTGACGAGGGCGTTGCCGGCCCCGCTGATTCCGCCGAGGCGCACGGAGTCCGCGCTCGACCTCTGCTTCGGGGCGAGGCCGAAGTAGGCCGTCACCTGTCTGCCGGAGCGGAACCTCGAGAAGTCGCCGACCTCGGACGCGAAGGCGGCGGCGAGCGCGAAGCCGCACCCCTTGATCGACTGGAGCGCCTCGACCTCCGCCGAGAGGGGGCCCGCCGCGACCTCGCTCCTCAGCGCCGCAAGCGCCCGGATGCCGCCGTCGTCTGTTGATGTTCACTAAGAAGTGGTCCGAGTGATCACTGGGAAATAAGCACCGTGAGCACGAAAAATTGAGCAGTTTAAGCAAGAGGGCCGCGCCCCGGGGACCGGGGGCGCGGCCCTCGCCGTATGGTTTCCCCGGGCGGTTACTTTGGCGAGCCCGCCCGGGAAGGATGGAGGAGATGACCGTGCCCCTGGACACAGTGAATGATATACGGTCGATGGATGCCGCCGGGCGCTCGAGGTCCGAGATCGCCCGAATGCTCCACGTGAGCCGGAACACCGTGGCGAAGTACGCCGACATGGAGGACATGTCGCCCGCCGCGCCGATGCCCCGGAGGAGGGGCAGGCCCGCGCTCGAGGGCAACGAGGAATGGGTCGCGGGCGTTCTCGAGGCCGACCTCGGGGCCCCGAGGAAGCAGCGCCACACAGCCAGGCGGATCTACGACAGGCTCGTCGCCGAGCGCGGCTACGGCGGCTCTTACTCCACCGTGCAGAGGTTCGTCCGCGAGCTCAGGCTCGCCCGGGCGGCGGCGGGCGGAGAGGGGTACCTCGAGCTCGAGTGGGCGCCCGGCACCTGCCAGGTCGATTTCGGGAACTTCCGCGCCGCGGTCGGCGGGAGGACCCTCGACCTCAAGCTGCTGGTCGCGACGCTTCCGCACTCGAACGACCGGCAGTGCGTCGCCCTCATGTCGCAGAGGTCGGAGTGCCTGTGCGCCGGGCTGCTCGAGATCTTCCGCCGCTGGGGCCGCGCCCCGGCGGCGATGGTGCTCGACAACGCCACCGAGGCGGGCAGGATGGTACGCGGCGAGGTCACGGAATCGAGGCTGTTCTCGCAGTTCAGAGCCCACTACCGCTTCGAGAGCCGGTACTGCAACCCCTATTCGGGAAACGAGAAGGGCTCCGTCGAGAACGCCGTGGGGTTCCTCCGGCGCAACCTCCTCGTCCCCGTGCCTGCGTTCGGCGCGCTCCCCGAGCTCAACGCGTTCCTCGCCGAGGGGTGCGCGAGGGTCAACGCGGCGGCGCGCTGCCGCGACGGCAGGCCGCACGGGGAGGCCTACCGGGAGGACCTCGCCGCCATGCGCGCCCTTCCCGGCGTGGAGTTCGACGCGGTGAGGTGGGTCACCGCCCGCGCCGACAAGCGCGGCTACGTCGAGGCCGACGGGCGCGAGTACGTCGCCGGGCCCGCCTGGCACGGGCGGAGCCTGCTCGTCGGCATGCGCGCGTCGACGGTGGAGATCCTCGCCGACCGCGGCCGCCGGGTCGCCGTCCTCCCCAGGGCCTTCGGGGAGGGCCCCGCGGTCCGGAACCCCCTCTCGCTCGTGCCCGCCATCATCGCCAGGCCGAGGGCCTTCGGGGAGTCGACGATCAGGCGCGACATGCCGCCGGGGCTCGTCGAGGGGATCGACCGGATGGACTCCGCCGGCAGGAGGCGCACGCTCAGGTCGATCGGCCGGGCGAGCGAGTCCTCGGGTTTCGAGGCGGCATGCGAGGCGGCGCTCAGGGTCGTCGAGGGCGGCCGCGTCCCCGACGACGCCACGGTCGACGTGCTGGCGAGACGCATCGCGGGAGGCGGCGGCGGGGCCGGCGGGGCCGACCTGTCGGTCTACGACGGGTTCCTGAAGGGGGCGGTCGCCGATGGCAGCTAGCGAGGAGCTGGCCCGCAGGGTCGTGGAGGCCGGGCGGTCGTGCTCGCTCACCACCGCCGTCCTGGAGGAGTGGTCGAGGCTCGGCACCCCGAAACAGGTGGAGTACCTGGCGGGCTACCTCGAGGCGGAGAGGTCCAGCCGCGAGGCCTCGAAGCGCGCGACGCTGCTCAGGCGCTGCGCGCTGCCGGCGCCCAAGACCTTCGACGGCTACGACTGGTCGGCCGTGTCGTGGCCGGAGGGCATGGGGCGCGAGTCGCTGCTCGCGCTCGACTTCGTCGGGCGCAGGGAGGACCTCGTGCCCATGGGCGACGTCGGCACCGGCAAGACGCACATGGCGTCGGCCCTCTGCGCGCTGGCGTGCGAGAGGAGGCTCGAGGCGCGCTTCTTCACGGCGTCCTCGCTCGTGATGCGCCTGAGGCGCGCCCGCGACGACGGGAGGCTCGACCGGGAGGCCGCGCTTATCGGCAAGGCCCGCCTGCTCGTCATCGACGAGCTCGGGTTCCTCCCGCTCGACGCGGACGGGGCGAGGCTGCTCTTCCAGGTCTTCGCCGACGCATACGAGAGACAGTCGGTGGTGATCACCACGAATCTGGAGTTCAGCAGGTGGGGGTCGGTGTTCGGGGACGACCAGATGGCCGCCGCCGTGATCGACCGCATCGTCCACCACGGGAGGCTCGTCCAGTTCCGCGGCGAGTCCTACCGCGTCCGCCATGCCCTCATGCAGGAGGGCCAGCCGCTCAAAAAGCGTGCGCGCTTCCGATGCTCAGGCTGCTCAATTTCCGATGCTCTTTTTGCTCAAATCCTCTTGACGAAACACAGTCGTCGGCGGGCCGGACCTTGTCGAGCCACCTGAGGAAGCCGTACGTCCAGTACCTCCGGGGGTTTCCGGCCGGCGTCGTGCCGCCGTAGGCGTAGCCCCGGCGGGCCAGGAACGCCAGGAGCCGCTGCTTCGCCGCCGCGAGCCTCGCGGTCGCCGCGTCGTGGGCCCCGGCGAGGTCCCTGAGCCCCTCGATCTCGGGGGACGGCACCCATACCGGGGTGACGTCGTGCGACAGTATCGCCTTGGCCATCCTGGCCGCGTCGTTGCGGTCGTTCTTGGACGAGAGGTCTGCCGCCGACCTCGGGACCTTGGAGACGGCCGCGACGACGCAGTCGACGCCGAGCCCGGAGAGCTCCCTCTGCGGGGCGAAGCCGAGGTAGCCGCTCTCGTAGGCGGCGAGCGACGGGCCGGGGAAGCCCGACATCCACTCCGCGACCTCGCCCCACGGGTTGCCGCGGAACCTCCTCGCCACGGCCTCGCCCGTCTCCGCGTCGAGCGCGCAGACGGTGGTGGACCTGAGGTGTACGTCCATTCCGAAGGCGGTAGAATATCTAGGCACGGGAGCCTCCCAACCTCGTTGCGGCGCGGCTGCGCCTCTGGCACTTCAACAACATTGTCGCAGCCCCGACCCGCGGTCACGAGCGGGGGCTCCTGTCGTTTCCGTGCCCTCGGATTGGGTCATAGTGTCTGACTTATGCTCAACCAGCGACGTTTGCGCGCTTGTCAAGAGATTAGCCGTTGGGAAAGTGTCCAAAAATCCCACGCTCGTTCCTTTTGGATTGCGTTGCCCGTGGCCGACAGCCGTGCGGCATCGGTCCGCGTGGCGGCGTATAATCGGCGGCAGATGACTTGGACGTTAGGAAACCATGACCGATAACATGCAGCAGATGGCGCTCGACACGCTCGGCGCCTATTTTGGCTACACCTCGTTTCGCCCGGGACAGGACCGCATGGTCGATGCGATCCTTGCCGGTCGCGATGCGCTGGGTGTTATGCCCACGGGCGCCGGCAAGTCCATTTGCTACCAGGTGCCCGCGCTCATGCTGCCCGGCATCACCTTTGTGGTGAGTCCGCTGCTGTCGCTTATGGAGGACCAGACCCGTGCGTTGCTTGCGGCGGGCGCGCGGCCCAGCTATCTCAACTCCAGTCTTACTCCGGCCCAGCAAAACACCGTGCTCAAGCGGGCGCGCGAGGGCCGCTACCAGCTTATGTACGTGGCGCCCGAGCGCTTGCTCGAGCCGCGCTTTTTAGCCTTTGCGCAGGAGGCCGCGAGTTCTGCCGGCATTGGCGTGCCGCTCGTGGCCATTGACGAGGCCCACTGCGTGAGTCAATGGGGCCAGGATTTCCGCCCCGCCTACCTGCAGATTCGCGAGTTCATCGATTCCCTGCCGCAGCGCCCCATCGTGGCGGCCTTTACCGCCACGGCGACCGAGCGCGTGCGTGCGGACATTCAGCAGATGCTCGGCCTGCAAAACCCCGCGACGGTGGTGACGGGCTTCGATCGCAAGAACCTCTACTTTGGCTGCGAGGAGATGGGCGACAAGGCCAAGGCCGCGTGGGTGCGCGACTATGTGATTGCGCATTCGAGCGAGAGCGGCATCGTGTATTGCTCGACCCGCAAGACGGTCGATGCGCTGGCAGGTGAGCTTGCCGAGGCGCTGGGCCCCAGCGGCATTCGCGTTGGCCGCTACCATGCCGGCATGGGCAACGACGCCCGTCGTCAAAGCCAGCGCGCCTTTATCGACGACGATACCCAGGTGATGGTTGCCACCAACGCCTTTGGCATGGGTATCGACAAGCCTAACGTGCGCTACGTGAT
>OHHR01000559.1_pt1 | contig 22995 bp, 30 predicted proteins | sample 1568021 | NCBI WGS metagenome assembly OHHR01 (sample SAMEA3879560, study PRJEB24766) | human gut metagenome | biome: human-associated habitat; feature: feces | place: USA | collected 1985/1987 | reverse complement strand
TGTGGTAGCAGATATTCCGTCTTTTGCAGACGTTCAAAAAGGCAAGCAGCGTGGCCCCAGCACCGCAGGCCGGGTCAGACACCGAGATGAAGCCCTCCATGTCCGGGTGCAGCTTCGGGTCAAACGTAATCTCGGCCATGCAGCGGCACACATCGTAGGGAGTGAAGAACTGCCCGGCGTGGTCGTTGCCCAACTCGCACATCATGTACAGAGAGCCGAGAAAGTCTTGGTCGGGATTCTGCTCCATGCCCATGACCACCTCGGCCAGCATTTCTGCCATGCCCTCCCGCTCCTTTTCGGAGTATTTGGAAACGATGGTCTGGTACATCTTGGTACGCTCTGGGGCGTTTACCTTGTCCGTGCTGTTTGAGATCTCGATGGCCGTCAGGGTGACGAAGTCCTCCCAAATCTCCCAGCGGCTGTGCTTTCCAGTCAGGCCATTGAAGATTTTGAGGAAGTTCTTCTGGTGGTCATCCCGGATGCTGCGGGTCACTGCTGCCTTTGCCATAGGTTACTCCTCCTCGCTGTCAGCAGCGGCGAGAGTGTAGTGGCCGTTGGAGAACACAATCACACCAGCGGATTCCATATCATCCAGCAGTGCGATGGCCCTTTCTGTGGTCACGCCCATCTGCTGCTCCAGCATGGCCTGCGTAACGCCGCCGTTCTGCCGGGCGATTTCGGTGGCCTTGGTCAGTTCATCAGCTGCGGGTTCATCCGCATCGTCCAGTTCCTCGGCATCGACTTCCTCCAGCGGCTCAGCCTCCGGGGGCAGGTCAGGCTCCTTGGCTTCGGTTTCGGGGATCTCCGGCATCTTCCCGCCGATGGCGTTCAGCCGGCCGCTCTCAATCAGTTCCCGGAAGAAGAACTGGCAGTAGTAGGAGTGCATATTCTTGAAGATGTTCTTGATTTTGCCGAACAGAGCATCCTCAATGGTGAAGGTCTTGCTCATGCGGTAGACCAGCACACCATCCTTCATGGTGAACAGGAGGTAGGCATCCGGGGAGATGTAGCTGTCCTCGCTGGCGGTTTCCAGCATGGACATCTGTTCGCCCACACCCTTGATGGGGCTGATAATCAGCTTGATGGGGTAGCTGTTCTTGATGAACGTGTAGGTCAGGTCGTGCGCCTCACAGATGTTCTTCAGCTTTGTGCGCTGGGCGGCGAACTTAGAGGCTTCGTTTTCATAGCTATCCATGGTATGTGCTCCTTTCAAGTAGCAGAAAAATGATAATCGTTCTCTCGGTTCTCAATGGCGGTCAGACCCACAGCGTAGGCTGCCCACACATCGGCTTTGAATCCGTAAAAGAAATCCGGGTTCTTTTTTGTTCCACGGCCATTTTTGAGGTCGTGGTCTGCGAATCGGTCAATGAGTGCCCGCCGGATGGCGGCATCATTGGCGCGGGTGTTGTGGCAGATATGCCGCTTCTCCTCAATGCGGCACAGCAGCCGTACCGGGCAGCAGGCGTTCAGGGCTTCATAGAAGCGGCCGATCCAGAGGACGGTATCGAACACCTCCCGACCTACCGACATTCCGTAGGAGGCCACCATCTCGATGACTGCCCACCGCCAGCCCTGCACCCCGGCAGAGGAAAGCTTTTGCAGCAGCTCTGCATTGTCGATTTTTCCGAATTCCAGAGGGCGCAGGGTGCTGCGATCAATCACGCAGTAGCCAGACTGGGTGTTGCCAGGATCGATAGCGATAATCGGACAGGTGCTCACAGGTACGACCTCCCGAATTCTTTGATGAACTGCGCTTCCGGCCACCCGTAATACTCCATAGCCTTTTTCTGTGCCCACTTTTTCAAGCGGAGATCGGCCTCCCGATTGGTATGTACGGCAGTCACGCCGTTCTGGTGGCACCACGGGCAGAGATTTGCCCACAGGCCAAGTCGCTTGCTCTTATCCCGGTACGGTCCGAAAAAGACTTCGTGCCGGGCGGTGCGATACCGCCCGCAAATCAGACAGGTGGGGCTCTTGCTGAGGATGCTGGGCGCATAGCCATTGCTGTCCAGCTTCTCGCCGTATTCATTTTGTGCCATATCAACGTCTCCTCCTACGTTCAAAAGACTGCTGGGAAACCTGCTGCATAATCAGCTGAACCTTGTTCTGCACACCCTGCTCGGCCAGTACATTGACGGGCTGCGTAGTAGCTGCGATACGCCCAAGGGTCTGTGCCCGGACACGCTTGATGAAATTCAGCTGCTGCTTACGGAACTCCTTGTCCACTTCCGCAGCATCCTTGCTGCCATCAATATCAGAAACTTCCATTTCCGGGGCTTGCATAGCCTCCGCAGCGCAGCGGCGCAGCTTTTCCATCGCAACGTCCAGACCATCCTCATGCCCCCACTTGTTCAGCTGCTCATAGTTGGCATGGCTTTCCTTGCGCAGCCGTTCCAAGCGGTCTGGACCATAGTGCAGCACATCAATAACCGCCTTGGCGTAAACCTGCCAAGCAATTTTGGCAGCCCTGTCGCCAGCAATGCGGTACTGCTGCTCTTTGCGTCCACGAGGCAATCTCACCATCGGGATTCGGTAGTCGGAAGAAACGTATCCAGCCAGCCAGCTTTCCCGGATGGCCTCGGCCTTGTCCTTGGAGGGTCTGCCGTAGGCATCCGGGGTCATAATGACTTCGGTGTTCTGGTTCTCCAACTCGTCAATTCTAGCTTTAATGCGCTCCAGTCTGGTCTTGCCGACACCGAACTCCTGATGCAGCGCAATGGTGGTGCACAAACCCACGATTTGTCCGACTGCCTGTCTGGTATCATCCATTTCGGCCTCAAACGGCTTTTTCACGGTTCAACACCTCCCGAAATAATCCAGACCCGGCGGGAACCCCATCCAGACCAGCTTAGAGCCTCTGCATGGGTGTTTACCGCCACATCCAGCTTGTTACCTTTTACCGCGCCCCCAGTGTCCTGAACGACCCGGAGGCCCACGCCCTCGATATAGACCACCGTGCCGTAGGGCAGAACGCTGGTGTCAGCAGCTACGGTCACGCCCGGCTGCACCTTTGCACCGCTGGATGTGATGCCGTGCCCCTCGCCACAGATGTGGGCGTATTCTTCTGCACAATAGGCTGTGCAGCTGAACGCCCCGGCGTATGTAAGGGTCAAATCGGTCTGGGCGTTCAGTTCTGCGGTCAGCTTGTCTACCTCGGTTTGGAGTTGGTCAATGGTTTCATCACGTTCTCCGGCCATGCGCTCCCAGTTGGATGACTTGCTGGCGTAAATATCCCGCTCGATTTCCAACTCGTCCACTCGCCGGGAGTAGGCCGTGCTTGCGAGGATGCAGCCAACCATCGCACACGAAACGCACACGATCAGGCTGCGGAATGGTCTTTTCGGCCTCATGCTGTGCCACCTCCAATCTGTGCCGGGGCTGCGCCGCCGGGCAGAGCCGGGGGCTGCAAACTCTCAACCGGGGCATCCTGCACAGCCCGGTCAAAGCCCGGCCGGACGAACTGGCGCAGATCCGCGCTGCTGCGGCTGCTGAAAATCTCCGACAGGTCTGCCGGGGAGCCAGCCCACCTCTGTACCACCATCGGGAGGGCGGCGAAGATTTTCGCATTTTCCTTTTTGAAATCTTCGCCTTTCAGCTTGCGCCCGTCAGGGGCAATGAAACCGCCGTGGGTCTGGTAGTACAGATTTGCCTCGATTTTCCGGGCAGCTGCCGCAGCCTGCGCCCAAAGGTCATTTGCCGAGGGCTGCTGGGCTGACAGCAGCTTTTTAATTTCAGCGCACCAGTCCACAATCAGCTGGTTCTGGAATCTGCACTGTGTAAAGGCCGTATACAGAGCCTTTTCCACAATCTCGTCCGGGATGGTGCCAAACGCCCGGATGTAGATTTGCGTGTCAGCCTTACGCTCATCCTTGCTGCGGATCCGGCCATAGTGGTTATCAATTACCACCAGCAGCTCAAGCAGCTTTTTATCTGTCATGTTGAGCCTCCTAAAAGTTCTCCGAAAATTTCATCGTAGTCATCGGCAGCGGAACGCTTGGGCTGCTGACCCGCCGGGGGCTTGCGCCGCTGGTCGCGGGCTTGCACATCGCCAAGGGTTTTCACACCCTCGTTCTTCCACGCTTTCAAAATGCCGTTGATATAGTTCCACTTGCGAACGCCGGACAGAGCAGCTTTTTTGATGGCCAGCAGAATGAGGTCATCCGTGAAAATCTCCCGCCAGCCCATCAAGGCATCCCTTGCAGCCGGTGGGAAGCTGCCAACGTTCTCCTCGTAAGAGCCGATGATCTCCGCCAATCCAGCATCGACAGCCGGACTACCGTTATCTCTTACTCTTTCTCTGCTCTCTATCTCTTTATCTTTCTCTATCTCTTTCTCTGTATGGACATTGTCCACATTGTTGTCCTCGTTGTTGTCTGCACCTTTAGCAGGGATTTGTCTGCGCCGATTCTCACGTTGGAGACGTTTTTGCGCCGAATAATCCGTTTCGCTTCCAACAATATCCGAATAGTTGGAGATAGCCAGTATTCCGTCAGGGCTTTCAAAAATCAGTCCAATTTGTTTATAGACGCTCAAGGCCACACGGACAGTTGCCAGAGAGAACCATTTGCATTCCCGCTGGATTTTTTCAGCATCGTAGGGAATGAGCATCTCTCCGATTTGAGAAACCAGACAACCGCCCGTGTTGATGGTCTTGAGGCAGAGCATCTGGTAGAGAACAACATAGTTGGCACCGTCCGGCTGGCTCATAAGGTAGTCAATCTCGTCCGAGGACATGAAGCTATCTTTGAGTTTTATCCAGTAGTACCGTTTGCCAGTTGCCATTATCAGACCCCCTTAGAACGGCAGGTCGTCGCTGTCATCGATGACCGAGAAATCGTCAGGGTCGCCCTGCGAGTAGCTGGGCTGTACAGCTTCAGGGGCAACTTCTGCGCCCTGCCACTGCTGCCGCTGGCTCTGAGTGGAAAATCCCATCTGCTGGGGCTGCTGATTCCGATATGTGGACGGCGGCGGATTCGTACCGCCGTCATCCACGGGTTCCTGTCGGTTGCTCTGCTTGGGGCCGCAGAAGTGAGCCTTATCCACGATGAACTCCGTTGCAATACGGTCTTCGCCGTTCTTGTCCTGATATTTGCGGGTCTGGCAGTGGCTTTCCACCACCATCTGGCTGCCCTTGCTGAAGTATTTGCAGATGAACTCTGCGGTATTGCGCCACGCTGTAAAACTGAGCCAGTCAACCTGACGATTGCCATCCTCGTCCGCCTTGCTGCGGTCAACAGCCATGCGGAAACTTGTAACCGAAATGCCGCTTTGTGTGGTCCGAAGTTCAGGATCAGCGGCAAGCCTACCCTGAAAATTACAGCTGTTCAGCATCAGACATCACCTCAGGCACTTTCAGCATCACCGCCGGGCTCTGCGCAGAGGGTTCCGGCACGAGATCAGGATGCAGCATCTTCATCATGTCTTCAATGAAAATACCCGCTGCATAAACCCCATCTTTGCGGCACTTGGTGTAGATCAGGTTCAGCTCCAGCCGCATCTGAAGAAACTCCTGATACTGTTCCAGAGGAATAGAAACCATTTCCATTGTGATTGTCCTTTCCGGTCATTTCGACCATTCTTCTTTGTATCGAGCCAACTGTTCCGGGGTATCCGTCTGGATGCCCAGTTCCTTGGCTTCTTCGATTGCGCCGTCTACAAGATGAGCAAACTCTTTCGTGTTCATCTTGTGGCTTTCCTTGTAGACAAAATAACAGGAGTAATTTTTGCCGTTCTCCTGCCGAGTTTCATAAAGCCGGACATAGGGGTAAAAATCGCAGGGATCTACGGTTGGCGGGAGTTTTAATCCAACAGGCTTTCCATCCTTATCGCGGGCCAGTGCTCCGTACGACACCACAAGTCGCCGCTTCACGACATCTTCGCTCTCTCCGGTTTCCGCAGAAATTTTGTTGCACAGAACGTGGAAATACGCATTTGCTGACAGGCTGCGCTTTTCCCTGTGCTTTTTGATTTCCACATCCAGAACCGGCTCCAGATGCAGCTTGTCCCAGATTTCCCGGAAGTCGCCATTGAGTTCCAATGTGACACGCTGCTTCCCGCCAAGGGTAAAAGCCATGTCCACCAGCCGCCCGGTCATGTGGCATCCTCCTTGTCCTGATGACAGTGCATATAGATGTACGCGCTGTTTGACCCCATGTTGGCATAAAGCCAATCATTGATTTTTGCCACGCTCATGTGGTCACGCAAGACACGTTTTTCGTAGATATACTCACCCGTCAGCTTTTTTTCGGCGATTTTCGCCTGAATCTCCTCGTCCTCGTAGTTGGCTTCGACCATGTAGAGGTCATAGTTCGGAGCAGCTATACCGTTCAGATTGTTCATGTCGGTGCAGTAGAACAGCTTTCCGGCGGGGAGCCAGACCTTCCATCCGCAGTTCGGAACATTGTGCTTCACCATGTTCGGAATGACATTGCAGATGCCGTAACCGTACATAGTTCCCGGTGTCAAAACATCAATCTGGGAAATTGGCACCCCTGCATCCACCAGCGGTTTGCACAACCAGTCGCAGCAGGCGAATCGCAGTGTTGGGCGGTTGGATGCCAGTAGTCGAAGCGTTGACGGCTGGAAGTGGTCGCAGTGGATGTGGGTCAAGAGAACCAGCTTCAGAGTTTTCCATTCTGCGGCCAAAGCCTTGAACGGAACACCACAGTCAATCAGAATCTCATGCTCAATCACCACGGCATTTCCCTTGCTACCTGTTGCGATGATGTTGTAGTCGATCATAACGAGCTGAGGTCAACAACCTCTTCGACGGCGGTGGGCTCGCCCTGCGAAATATCTCCGTGCGGCAAGGCCTGTCCCGCGTCCACTTCGGGCTTTCCAGTATGAAGTTCTGGCTGCTCCTGCGCGTCAGACACGACATCCTGCGTAGTAAGGATTTCGCCATTATCTGCTACCGCTGCCACGCCATTATCGCTTTCCAAAGCCTTGGTCATTTCGATGCTCATAACACCCCAGCGAGAAATAAGCTGTCGAAGCATGGTCTTCTTTGCCATGTCATCGAACGACTTATACCAAAAGGACGAATACTTCCACATTTCGCTCTCCGGGATTTTGCCAGCCAGCAATTCCTCGTACTTCTGCCGGCTGAACGCCTTGGAGTAGGTATCTGCGTGGTTCATCATTTTTTCCTTGGACCAGTACAGCACCTTGCGGAAACCGTTCACGTACTCAAAGTAAGCCATGTAGCCAACAGTAGGCAGCGCATCTCGCTGATCATCGTCCTCGATGAACTGGAACTTGGGCTTGCCGGTCATCGAATCTTTGCCCAGATACTCGCCCTGCTTAATCTCGGTAACATCGAGATCCGCATACTGGCCGCTGCGCAGCGCCAGCTGGAGGTAGCCCTTATAGCCCAGAACAAACTGTGCTGTGACACTCTCCGGGCGGATCAGCCTGTTGTTGCGGTCATACTTGGCTTTCTGCTTGAAAGGCACGAGGTAGTACTGCCCCAGCTGAGGGGACGGGCTGAGGTTCAGGCTTTCGCCCAGCAGGGCGCCTGCCAGAATCGTGCCGGCATCGCACTCCTGCAAAGCCGGATTGACCGCGACTGCCGAGGTGATGCTTGCCGTAAAGCGGCGAACGCGGGCGGGGTCGCGCAGGGTGTTGGCAATCAAAGACTGATAGCCCTTAGTGGTTATCGCCACGGAAAACTTAGGCTTCTGCTGCGCTTGCAGCTGGTTGTTATACGTTGCCATATTCGATACCTTCCTTTTCAAGATAATTTTTCAGGCCGATAAGCTGCGCCTTCGTGCCTTTTGCGTAGAAGCGGGTCATCAGAATGGGTTCCGGCTTGGGCTGCGAGGCCGGTTCGACATCGGGCTGCACGGGCATTTCCGGGTCTACTGAAATTTCCTGCGCCGGTTCAGGCTGCGTCTGGGCAGCTGCGGCGCGAACCTTTTCTGCAGCGGCTTCACGCTCCGCCCGCCGGGCACGGCGTTCTTCTTCCCGCCGCCGCTGTTCCTCCAGAGCCTTGTGACGATTGTCCACCGTCTTAATCGCACCGGGCAAATCGAGATTTTTTCGGTACTCCACCATAATTTCAGCAGAGTTTTCCATTGCCGTGATAGCTGCAATATCAGCTATGATGCCATCTACAAATGCCTTTGCCTGTTTTTTTAAGGAAGTCAGGCTGTCGCTCATATTGACTTTCGGGCGGTAGTTCAGATCATCCATCCAGTCAATGTCGGCAGCTTTCACCAGTTCATCGTAGTAGCCCATAACGGCATCTGTCTTTTGGGCTACAATGCCGGAGGTTACATCTGTGATCTTCTGCTTCAACTCGGCATCTGCTTTCTGGAACGGCTCTGTTATGCACTCCCGGTAGACCTGTTCAAAAGCCTCATAGGGTTCGAGGATTTTGTTCTTGACCGCAATGCGCTGGGCTTCGTACTCCTTAAATTCCTTCGTCAACTGTGCGCGGGCATCCTTGACGCTTTTATAGGTCTGCTCGGTGCAAACCAGTGAGAGAGCTTCGGTTGTGCGCTGCTCAATGTCAGCCTTTACGCTATGCAGCCGTTCAACGATAACCGGAAGCTGCTGCAGTTCGATGACCTGCAACGAGGTATTCTGTTCCATGTGGTCCTCCTTTTACTTTCCAAAAATGATGGTCTTCCCGGTGTCCTTATTCAGGAGCACCATGCCGTTCGGAATGTCCCGAACCCAAAGATATGCGGTGCAGTCCCAGCCAGCAGCGGAAAGGGCTTCTTTCTGCTTGCGGGTCAGCTTTTTGCCTCTTACTTTCAAAAAATCACCTCCTCCACGGTTTGGCTGACAGCGATGTTCAGCGTGATGGTCTCCCGGCAGCGGCGGCCGAAGTTGCCCTCCGAGCCGAACATCTTGGTTTTCTCAAACTCCTTTGCGCTGTACACGCTGGCACAGTTGAGAACATTGGGAATGCGGTCAGGATGCACCGCTCGGAACGCCTGACACGCCATGTGGTAGTTTGGTGCCCAGACAACCGTCCATCCTCCGCAGTACGGCTGAACGTCATCGGAGCCGTAGGTGAAGTAGAATTTTTCCAGATCCATCACTCGGCCTCGCTTTCGTCCTTGATGCTGATGCCGAGTGCAAAGAGCAGAAGCATCAGACCTGTTTCATCATCTTCGGTCAGGCTCACAAAGTCGCGTTCGCCAGCTACGAAGCCCTCGCGGAGAATCACAGCGTTGCCCACGATAGGCTGGCCGTGTTCCGGCGTACCGTAGAGGACGCTGGCAATGTTATTGATGGCAGAGCCTTTCAATCGCCCCTCGTCATCGACCACCATGCACAGCCCTTCCGGCAGATACTTGGGATGAACCACCTCGATGTAGCCGCCGACTTCCTTCTGGAGGCTGTCCAGCAGCGGTTCATTGAAGTCCTTGAGCTGAATCCGATTTTCGGTGTCGAATACCAATCCTTTCATAAAATCACTCCTTTCTGTTTGTAGGCAAAATCAAGCGTAAATGAATTTCTTCGCATTGCAGTTGCTTTTCTTCGCCCTTGCATTTCTTGTCACAGCTAGTCATTACTACGCCCTTGCGATGCCGCTCCCTGCCGTACTGAGCAGTGCCATTGCTACGCGCAGAGCCGCCTCTCCTTGAGTTGCTTTGCCTTCGCAATTCTTCTCAGGACCTCGCCACTGCTTTTCATAGCGTTTCAGTGCCATTGCGGTGCGCTGCCTGTCTTAGGCTGCGCTATGCCATGGCTGCGCCTTTCAATGCTGTGGGCCGCTTAGCCCTTGCTATACCATGCTTCTCTTTGCCCTTGCCGCGCCCTGCCTCTCTAGGCAATGCCTTAGCTAAGCAAGTCCTCGACAAGCTTGGCCTTTGCAAGGCTTATCGCCTCTGTACGAAGCTATGCCGTAGCCCTTCTACTCGAAACGGTGCTATGCAGTTGCAGCACAAGTCATGTCGATGCTCTGCCACTGCAAGGCGTTACAGTTCGTGGCTAAACCACGCCATCGCATTACTCGGTGATTTCATAGGAGAAACGGCCTTTGCCGGAATTACGCCACTGGCCGATACCGCGCAGGGCACCATAGTTCAGCCATTCCAAAACAGCCTTTTCGTGAGAATCGTCCATCAGCAGAATTTCAAACTCACAAGTGGAGCCAGCGGGGATTTGCTCACTGTTCGCAAGGCTTACACGCTCGCCCTGTGCGGTTTGGGCACGAAGCGGACGCTGGCACTCGGTCATTTCGCCATTGAAATGAATGGGAATCATGCGCGGCTGAACGAAAATCAGGCCATCAATAACCTTTTTGTAGGCAGTGATCTTGCCGGATTCGTTCACGGCCTTTTTCTTGCCAGTTTCGGTCTTACCGCCGATTCTGGAGAGCATACCGCAGGAATCCTTGAAGAAACCCTTAACCTGATAGTCATACAAAACAGGCTCGCCCTTTTCGTTGCGAGGGAACACCGTCATGCCCTTGTCAGCTACGGCATCTGCACCCAGCGCAGCCACTTCATCCTCAACGGTTGCGGCATCCGGGGACTTGCTGGCAATGAACTCGCGGGCAATGTTCTGGTTGCTGGGCCATGTGCCAAGCACGGGCTCAACAAATGTCAGCTTGATTTTGATTTTTTTCATACGATTACTCCTTTTCCGGGAAGCATTCATTGACTTCCCATGCGTCTGCGGCCTCTAAGCAGCGGTCACAGCCAACGATTGTGCCATCATCGGTGCGGTAGACGGTATCGCACCTCTGGTGGCAGAGGGGGCACACGGGAGGGTCAGGGTAGCCAGCCTCCGCATCAGTCCTCGGATACAGCATCCAGCACCTCCCGCAGCTTCCGGCCCATCCAGCGGCCTACACCGTCCAATGCACCGTTGCTGTCCAGCCAGACGAACAGAGCTGCAATGGCGGCAGTCAGAACGAACTGCGCCGCCGGGAGACGGGCTGCTGCTTGTTCTGCGGTGATGCCGTACATGGCCATCAGAATCTTAATCATTCTTATTCTCTCCTTTCTTTCTCTGCTGGTAGGCCTCCCACTCGGCATCCAATATCGCCCGCCCATTCGGCATGGCAATGATGTTGAGATAGAGTTGCTTGCAGCCTCGTGCCAGCATTTTGGCAGTTTCAGGGCTGATTTCATCCAAGTGGATGTGTAGAATACTATCCATGTGAACCTCCGTTGTTCAGTTTAACTGAACTTACAGGGCAAAAAAATAATCTGGGATATCCGACACTTCGATTTTTAGTGCCTGACACGCAGCTTCGATTTCGTCCTGTTTCCAGTCAACCTTACCGTTGAGTTTGAGAGAGGTGGTGCGATCCGACCATCCCATACTCTTGCCAAATGCCCCTCTGGTTCCGAAAATCTCAACGATTCGGCCCAGCAGCTTGTTATAGCTTCTCTGCATCGTTTTCACCTCTTTTCCGTTCGGTTCAGTTTAACTGAACTGTTCACACTTTACCACAACGATTTCTCCTTGTCAATACAAAAATTCACTTTTTTTGAACTTTTGGGCTGGAATACTTGAACTTTTGTTTATACCATGATATGATGTAACCATACCGGAGGTGAACCAAATGAAGCCATCAACGACCGCAGAACGTCTGCAAGAAGCTATGAATATCAGAGGTCTGAAACAGGTTGATGTTTTGAGGCTTGCAGAGCCGTACTGCCGCGCTTACGGTGTCAATCTTGGAAAAACCGCTTTGACCCAATATGTTTCAGGGAAAATCGTTCCTCGGCAAGATAAGCTAACCATCTTGGGATTAGCCCTTGATGTTTCAGAGGTATGGCTGATGGGATACGATGTTCCCATGGAAAGAAAAACTGCGCCCATCCCCATGGAAGAGGATGAGCGCAGCAAAGAGTTCGTCGAACTATTTAATCAGCTCAGCACCGAGCAGAAAAAGGCCGTTCTATATGTTATGAAAGGCTTTTTAGAAAAGCAATGACACGTTCTTGATCTTCTGCTGACAGATGCAAGAACAGTTCAAGTGCCAGCATGGCGCGAAGCTGCTCTCGGACATCATCGGAATCGATGGAAACGTCCATAATATTCCGCTCCTTTCTGTAAAATTACTGCCAGCAGTTTATCTGATTATACCAGAATAACACACGGTTTTCAGCCGTTTGTAAAATAATGCCAGAATACGATGAATAATTATGATTTTGACTACAACTGGCAACGTGCAGGGTAAAAACGTAACGGAATAGGTGATTTCTTATGGATTTGAAAGAAATTGCACTTCACTTGCAAGATTTTAGGAATGTCTATGTGACAGGGAATCCCGCCATGTTGAGGAGCCGGATGGATTTTCTTGATATTTTTTCAGCGTATGGTCTGGCCGCAGACATGAGCGTGTCAAAGAAGACCGGGCTTTTAATCGTGTGCAGTGACCCGATGCAAAAGAAAATCGACAGAGCTGCCGCCCTAAACATTCCAATCATTTCAGAACAGCAATGGTTTGAACTTATGCCGGAACTAGAAGCCCTCGGAATGTGGAATGGAAAGCCAATTCCGTTTGCGGATGACAATGGCATCTACCGTTTTGATGTGGGTGGTGTTGGATAATGGCAAAAAAGAAGAAGCCCGCCGGGGGCAACGCCATCATCTATGCCCGCTACTCGTCCCATAACCAAAGGGATGTTTCCATCGAACAGCAGATTGAGGCCTGCAGAAAACACGCTGCAGAACTTGGGCTGACCATCACCGACACCTACGAAGACCGCGCGATCAGCGGCCGCACCGACAACCGTCCGGCGTTTCAACGGATGATGCGAGATGCCGAGGACGGAAAGTTTCAATATGTCTTGGCGTGGAAGTCCAACCGTATGGGACGGAACATGATGCAGGCCATGGTCAATGAATCCCGCCTGATGGATTGCGGTGTAAAGGTGTTCTACGCCGAGGAGGATTTTGACGATTCGGCCGCTGGGCGTTTTGCCTTGCGCAGTATGATGAACGTCAACCAGTTCTACTCGGACAACTTGGCCGAAGATGTGCGCCGTGGCCTGATGGACAACGCCAGCAAGTGCATGGCGAATGGCCGGCAACCGCTGGGCTACAAGCGTGGCGAAGATGGCAAGGTTGTTGTTGATGAACCCGCAGCAGCCATCGTCCGGGAGATTTACACTCGTATTGCTTCTGGCGAAATGTTTATGGACATTGCCCGCGATCTGAACCGCCGAGGGATAAAAACGCAGTCCGGCAGCGAATGGAACAAAAGCAGCTTCAAGGTTCTGTGCCGTAACGAGCGATACCGTGGAATTTACATATACGGCGATACCCGCATCGAGGGAGGCATCCCGCCTATCGTTGACGATGTTTTGTGGTACAAGGTGCAGGAGGTTCTCAAGGTGAAAAAAAGCAAAAATAGGCACCACTGCCCCAGCGATGAAGATTACCTCTTGACTGGAAAACTGCGGTGTGGGAAGTGCGGCGGCTACATGATCGGAATGTCCGGCAGGTCAAAGACCGGGGATGTGCATCATTACTACGCCTGTCAGAATAGACGTGTCGGCCATACCTGCGACAAGAAGAATATCCGCCGGGATGTTATCGAGCCAGCGGTGGCACAGGCCATCAAGCAATATTGTCTGACAGATGACGCAATCGAGTGGATCACCGACCAGACTATTGCTTACTGGGAGGACGAGGACAGAAAGCTCCAGATTGACTCGATTGAAAACGATCTCTCTGCTGTGCAGTCTTCTATCTCGAACGTGATGAAAGCCATTGAGATGGGCGTTATCACTGAAACGACCCGCGACAGGCTTATCGAACTCGAACGGCAGCAGACCGACTTGAAATCGAAGTTGGCACTTGCCAAAGAGGAAATCGTCCACGTTGACCGTAAAGATCTCATTTCCAGCCTGTTGGCTTTCAGGCATGGAAATGTTCATGACCGGGCATATCAAGAAAAATTATTCAATGCTTTCTTGATAGCCGTTTATGTCTACGATGATGACCATTTGAAGCTGGTGTTTAACAGCTTCGGAAAAGACGATACCGTAAACATCGCCCTTGACCTTGGAGAAAATGACGATAATTCAGGACTTTCGGATGTGTCAAAAAGTTCGCCTATACTCTCCAACGGTCAACCAGAACAAAGCCATCTGAGGAAACTCAGGTGGCTTTTCTGTTTGTATGATTCCGCGCGGAAAAACTATTATAGATAGAGCGAACCCGGAAAGTCCACAGGACTTTCCGGGTTCGCCTTTTCACGGGAAATATAAATTTACAGAATGGTAATGCGGCCTGCGCCGTAGGGCTGCTCGTAGTTGAGCAGGTAGCCGGGGTATGCGGCCAGCGGGCTATTGGCGCTGGACAGGTGCGGCAGACCCGCAGCATCTGCGCCGTCAAAAATCATAGCGTAGGTAGACATCACCAGATAATCCTCGGACACATAGTCCTTGATCAGCTCTGCGCCGTCAAACATGGCAAAGCCATCGCCCAGATTGCGCAGGGTGTAGTTCATGCCGGCCAGTGCGTAAGTAGCACCCGGGTCCAGCGGCAGATAGCTGCCGGAGGCCTTATCGTAGATCTTCACGTTCTGCACACGCGGGGTGCCGGTGGCGCTGCCGATCCAGACGTTCTTCTCGTCGGTCTGCACAGTGTTGGGGATATCGGTGTGGATCTCGTAGGTAGCACCGGCCACCTGCAGGAAGCCGCCGTTCTCCTTGCCGTCCTCGCCTGCAAAGCGGGCTGCAAACTCCAATGCGTCCTGGATCTGCTTGCCGGTGACCGACATCAGGCAGGCCACGTTGCCAAAGGGGCTGACCTGCTTGCAGGTCTTGAAGGTCCAGTCGCCTGCGGGCACATCGGCGCGGATGCCGCCGCCGTTCATGATGGCCACATCACAGTGCAGCTTTTCCACCTCGTTGAAATAGGTGTAGATGCCGTCAGCCACAAAGTCGCCGAGGTTGGTCTCGGCAGAGCGGATGCGGCGCTTGCCGGTGGCGGGGTCAGAGATGTAGAAATCGCTGTCGCCCACAGCGATCTTCTCGCCCAGCATATCGTCCACGGTGTTCACCCAGCTGGTCTGCATGGCGGCGATGCCTGCGTCCATGCCCTCGTGGGCGGGAATGAGTTTGGTGGTGATGGTGCCGTCCGCAGCGATGGTCATCTCGCCAACGTTTGCAAAGTAAGAGCCGGTCTGGGTCAGGGTGACAGCCTTGCCGGAGGCATCCTGCACCTGCTTGTTCTCCATTACGGTATGGGAGTGGCCGTCGATAAAGGCGTCAAAGCCGCTGGTGTGGGCAATGACTTCCTCACTGGTCCACGGAGAGGAAGAGGGATCTACGCCCAGATGGCCCAGACCGATGACCACATCTGCCAGAAGCTTTGCCTTATCAATGGCCTTCTGCACGGCGTCATAGAGCTTTTTGCCGTCCTCGCCGCCCTGAATATCGTAGATGTACTTGCGCTGTGCCTTATCCATAAAGTAGGCCGGGGTGGACTTGGTAAAGGTCTCGGGGGTGGTCACACCCACAAAGGCGATGCGTCTGCCGCCGCGCACGAACACCTTGACGGAGGGCAGCACACGCAGCGTAGTGCGCAGGTCTACCCAGTTACAGGACAGGTACGGGAAATCGGCTTCCTTCATGATGGCCTTGGCACGGTCCATGCCGTAGTCAAACTCGTGGTTGCCGGGGGTGGCGACATCGTAACCGGCAGCGTTCATCAGCTTGATGATGGAGGCACCCTCGTCCATGGAGCCGTAGGCGGTGCCCTGCACATGGTCGCCTGCATCCACCAGCAGCACATCCTTGCCGGCGTTCTGATAGCTCTGCTTCAGGTCGGCAATGGCAGCGTAGGTCAGCTTGGGGCTCTGCTTGTCGATGTAGGTATGGACATCGTTGGTGTACAGGATGGTAACGTCAGACTTGTCACCATACCAGCAGGCCGATGCGGCAGGCGCACCGATGGCCATGGATGCAGCGGCAGCGGTCACACCAGCAGCCTTTAAAAAGCTGCGACGGGAAATAAGTTGTTTCACAGGAAAACGACCTCCTTTTATTTTTGGCGTATCGCATTTGGGCAGGCTCTTCCCTCCTGCCCTTTCAATAGCTCTAGCATAGCACAGAACGCTGCCGCAGACAAGCCAAAATCATTCTTTTGGTACAAATTATTTTCACGTTCCGCTTTATTTTGACGCATATTGTACCATTTTTACACAAAAAAGACCTCCCCGTGCCCTGTCGCAGAGCAGCGGAGAGGTCTTTTTCAAGGGGGGGGTGTTGACCCGTTGCCGGGTCTATCGGAGGAGAGGGAAATATCAGATAGCGTTATACTCCTTGAGGAACTTCTCAAGGTCGGTGCCCTCGATCTTCTTCAGAGCTTCCTTCAAAGCCAGACGCGGGATCAGCGGCAGATCCATGTCGGTGATCTTCTTGCCGTCGCGCAGCTTCACGGTGGCATCGATCAGAGCGCGCACATCGTAGGTGCTGCCCCAGACCTCGGGCACGCCGCGGTCGATGTTCAGCAGGGTGTACACAGCCTCCATACCGGTGCGCATGGAGTACTCGGTGGTAAAGATGGTATCGCGGGCGGTCTCGGCAAACTGACCGAGGAAGGCAAAGTTCACAGCACCCTCGGGCACAACATCGGGACGGTCGCCCATGGCGCGGGGCATGAAGAAGGCGTCGATATAGGGCATCATCACAGGCACGGTGTTGGCGCTGTGCTCTGCCAGCTCCGCGATCTGATCCTCGGGCACACCGATGTGGTACAGCCACTCCATGCAGATCTCGCGGCCGGTGCAGTCGCGCATGGGCTTCTTGACGTAATCGCCGGGCTTATCGCTGAACAGGCCGTACACCCAGACGCACAGCTGGTTCTTGGGCTGATCCTTGAACTGCTGCTGACGGTTCAGCGTCCAGCTGAGCAGCCAGCTGGAGTCCTTGACGGTGACGATGCCGCCGGTGACAGTGTGGCCGCTGAAGGGATCGCGCTTGCAGATCTTGCGGATATACTGGGGGATCTTGTCGTCCAGTGTGGTGATGGTAGCGCTTTCCCAGTTGCTCAGCTCCGGCTCGGAGCAGAACTTCTCCGGGTGACCGAAGGAGGGATCCTGTGCGGCGATCTTCTTCCACAGATCCCAGCCGTTGCCGGGCTGGATGGTGGGGTCAAAGCCGGTGGCCTTATCCTGTGCACCCACGGTGCAGCTTTCCACGCAGCCGCCGTTGGTGATGAACAGCAGATCGTTCTCGGTCAGGTCGATGTTAGAAGTCTCGCCCGCGTGCTCCACGGTGACAGAGCTTGCCAGCTTGCGGCCCTTCTGGATGTCGAACTTCACATCCGTGACCTTGGTGTTGTAGTGGAACTGCACGCCGAAGCCTTCCAGATAGCGCACCATGGGCAGGATGATGGACTCGTACTGATTATAGCGGGTAAAGCGCAGGGCGGTAAAGTCCGGCAGACCGCCGATGTGGTGGATATAGCGCTTGAGGTACAGCTTCATCTCCAGAGCGCTGTGCCAGTTCTCGAAGGCGAACATGGTGCGCCAGTACATCCAGAAGTTGGTGTTGAGCACCTCGTCATCGAAGAAATCGGTGATCTTTTTATCCTGCAGCTGCTCGTCCGGGGTAAAGAACAGCTTCATGATCTCCATGGCGCCCTTATCGGACAGGCCGAATTTGCCATCGGTGTGAGCATCCTCGCCGCGGTTGACGGTGGCGCGGCACAAGGAGAAGTTGGGGTCCTCCTTGTTCAGCCAGTAATACTCGTCCAGCACGCTGGCACCCTCGGTCTCCAGAGAGGGGATGGAGTGCAGCAGATCCCACATAACTTCGAAGTGGTTGTCCATCTCGCGGCCGCCGCGCATCACATAGCCGATATCGTACTTGTAGCCATCGCAGGCACCGCCGGCCAGTGCGTTCTTTTCAAACACATGGACGTGCTCGCCCTTCATCTGGCCGTCGCGCACCAGATAGCAGGCAGCGGTCAGGGCTGCCAGACCGGAGCCGATGATATAAGCGGATTTATGATCCACGCCCTCCGGCTTTTTGGGGTGTGCAAAAGCTTCATAATTGCCACTGGAATAGTACATAAAAAAGCCTCCCTGCTTCCATATTTTCGTTTCACAGCCTTCAACGTGCTGTTCTCTATGGCAACAGTATACCCCGCAAAGAGAACTTGAACAACAAACAAACTTTGCCCGGTGTATAGATTTTTTACATCCACCCTCATTTGCTGGAAATGCGTACAAATTGTGACATAAAGCAAACCCTCTCAGGCGCTTCGCGCCAGCTCTCCCGAAGGGAGAGCTTTATCAGCGCTGACCGTAAGAGATACTTAAAAGCTCCCCCTGAGAGGGCAGACTTTCCCCGCACCGGGGGAAGATGTCACCGTAGGTGACAAAAGGGGGAATCTGGCAAAGCCGCAAGGCTTTGACTGAGAGGGTTTCTCTAAGCAAATCTTCCCATACAAAAAGAGAGCCGCCGCACAAGGTTCTGTGCAGCGGCTCTCCGGTGGATTTAGTTCATCTGTTCCAGAGCTTTTTTCAGGTTCTTTGCGATCTGGTCCGGGCAGCTGGTGCTGCGGAAGCCGCACAGCGTGCCGTCCAGACGGGCAATGGCGTCCTCTGCCTTCATGCCGGTAAGCAGCTGGCAGATGCCCTTCAGGTTGCCATTGCAGCCGCCGACGACCTCGATGGAAGCAATGGTGTGGTCATCGTTCAGCACAAAGTTGGTCTGCTTGGAGCAGGTACCCTTGTTCGGGAAGGAAAATTCCTTACTCATGGTCTTTACGTCCTCTCTCTTTTACGTTTTTCGGCGATGGCGCGCAGCTGCGCTGCGGCTTCGTCCGGTGCGGTACAGGTACCGATGGGGTGGGGGTGCTTGTGGTTGCGGCCATGGAAGTCCGTACCTGCGGTCGCCACAAGGCCGTACTGCTTGCACAGAGCAAGGCACTCGGCGCTGTCCTCCGGGCTGTTGCTGGGGTGGTACACCTCTATGCCGTCCACTGCGCCCTCTGCCGCCAGCTCACGCAGCAGGGGCATACTTTTATATACCGTGGGGTGGGCAAACACCACCGCACCGCCGCTGGCCTTGGCGGTAGCCAGCACCTGCCGCACCGGCAGATACTCCGGCGAGTGCAGCACGATGCCCCGGGGGTTCCACCCGAACAGCTTGTGGTAGGTCTCGCCGTAGATGCTGCCATCGGTCAGGCCCAGCAGTTCCAGTGCCTGCATCAGCCCGCTTTTGAACAGCACCCCGCTGGCCTTGGTGGTCTCCCACGCAAGGTCGGTGGTAAACTGCGGGTACAGCTGCTCCAGTTCCTTTGCGCTCTGCAAAGCGCAGGCGTTGCGGCGCTCCTTCATAATGGCGCAGTGCTCCCGCAGCGCCGGGCAGTCAACATCCGGGTAGTAGCACAGCAGGTGCACCCGGTGCTGGCGCTCAAAGTCGTAGCCGGTCAGCTCCACGGCGGGGATCAGCTCTACCCCGTCCTGCCCGGTGTGGGCATAGGCGTACTGAGCGCTGAGCAGGGTGTCGTGGTCCGAAAGGGCGATGGCGTGCAGCCCGGTGCGGGCGGCGATGGGTGCCAGCCGCTCAATGGGCACAGCACCGTCGGAGCAGGTGGAATGGATATGCAGGTCACAGGACATAGCGGGTTACTTCCTTAGTGCTTATAGAAATTGATCAGGCAGCCGTCGGCCAGGATCTGGCGCTCGTCGGTGGTGAGCGGAGCCATGTACAGCTCAAACTCCTTGACGGTATCGCCCAGAACATAGGCCTTGATGTTCTGCAGGTCGCCCTTGAGTGCTTCCCGCACATTGGGGATGAGCACATAGTCCCCCAGACCAAAGGGGGTGGCGCCTGCCAGCTGCAGGGGCAGCATGCCCCAGTTGATGAGGTTGGAGCGGTAACGCTTGGTGGCGTACTCGGTTACGATATTGGCACCGGCACCCAGCACACGCTGGCAGCTGGCGGCCTGCTCGCGGGCAGAGCCATCGCCGGGCTTGACCGCAAAGATGGTAGAGGCGATCTGGATATCGTTCCAGCTCAGCTTCTCGCAGCCGGGCACGGCGTTCACCTTTGCCAGCAGAGCAGCGTCCCCTGCACCGGCGCGGCGGGCGTTCTCTTCGGCCTGCACAGCCTTGGCGCGGCCCACATACTCCGGATCCTTGCGGCTGAGGGTGAACTCAGCCAGACCCAAGGGGTTGGAACGGTAAGAGGACGTCTCACCGGAGGGGATCAGCTCATCGGTGGTGGTGACGGGGTCTGTGATATAAGAAGCCACCTTCAGCAGCAGATTGTCGCCCAGCGGTGCGATCTCCGGCCAGTCCTTGATGTTGGGGCCAAATTTGAGCAGGGCATCGTAATCGCCCTTGCCAAAGCCCTGATACACGCGGGTGTCGTAGCTGGAAGCATCGTACTGGTACTCCGGCACGGTGGGATCATAATCAATGTCGGTGGCGGGGGTCAGAATGCCGCCGTTTGCGGTGGTGGCTGCAATGCTGCGGGCATCCATCAGTGCCACACCGGCCAGCTGGCCGCTGCCGGGCTTGGAGCCCTCGCGGCTGGGGAAGTTGCGGGTGGTGTGACGGATGGACAGTGCGCCGTTGGCGGGCACATCGCCTGCGCCGAAGCAGGGGCCGCAGAAGGCGGTGCGGATGGTAGCACCGCTGGCCATCAACTCGCCGATGACGCCGGTGCGCACCAGTTCCATCATGATGGGCTGGCTGCCGGGGTAAACGCTCAGGGCGTAGTCGCCGCAGCCGCCGGTATGACCCTTGAGGATGGAAGCAGCCTCGTAGATGCTGTCGTACAGACCGCCTGCGCAGCCTGCAATGACGCCCTGATCCACACGCAGCTTGCCGTTTTCGATCTTGCTGCACAGATCCAGCTGCACGTCCTTGCGGCCGATCAGCTTCTGCACATCCTGTTCGCAGGCGTGGAGGATGTCCTCCAGGTTTGCGTTCAGCTCCTCAATGGTAAAGGCATTGGAGGGGTGCATGGGCAGGGCGATCATGGGACGGATGGCAGAAAGATCCACCTCCACCACGCCATCGTAGTAGGCAAGGTCAGCCGGTGTCAGCTTTTTATAGTCTGCTGCACGGCCATGCACTGCCAGAAAACGCTGAGTGACTTCGTCGGTCTCCCAGATGGAGGACAGACAGGTGGTCTCGGTGGTCATGGCATCAATGGCGTTGCGGGTATCCTGCCGCAGGGAGGCAATGCCGGGGCCCACGAACTCCATGACCTTGTTTTTGACGTAGCCGCTCTTGAACAGCTTGCCCACAAGGGCAATGGCTACATCGTGGGGGCCGCAGCCCGCCGGCAGACTGCCGGTCAGGTAGATGGCCACCACGCCCGGGCGGGCAACATCATAGGTGCGGCCCAGCAGCTGCTTTGCCAGTTCGCCGCCGCCTTCACCGATAGCCATGGTGCCCAGTGCGCCGTAGCGTGTGTGGGAGTCCGAGCCAAGGATCATTTTGCCGCAGCCGGCAAAGCGCTCGCGCATATACTGGTGGATGACTGCCATGTGCGGGGGCACAAAGATACCGCCGTACTTTTTGGCAGCGGACAGGCCAAAGCGGTGGTCGTCCTCGTTGATGGTGCCGCCCACAGCGCACAGGCTGTTGTGGCAGTTGGTAAGCACATAAGGAATGGGAAACTTTTCCAGCCCGGAAGCACGGGCGGTCTGGATGATGCCCACAAAGGTGATGTCATGGCTTGCCATGGCATCAAACTTGATCTTCAGGTTCTCGGCATCGCCGCTGGTGTTGTGTGCCTGCATAATATTGTAGGCCATGGTACCGGTCTTAGCCGCGGCAACGGCAGCGGCATCAAAGCCCTTTGCTGCCAGTGCTGCGGGTGCATTGCCATCTGCGGGCACCCACTCTCCGCGCGCATAGTACGCACCGCCAGTGCTGCATTTGATCATATCCAACATCTCGATTCGCCTCTCTTTTTGTATTTTCCCGCCCGCCGCAATTGCGGGCATTGCCCCGGCAGTGCGGCTATTCATCCCGAAAACAGCCGTCCCCTTAGCCTTCACCCCTTGGGGGGGAAGCCATTAAGCAAACCAGCTTTTCAAAGACTTATAACCCCTGCCCTGTTACGGCAAAAGCCGTATTTAATTTTTATTATAGCATGAAAGGGCGAAAAGAAAAAGCATTTTTTATGAACCCTTACTGCACCTTTGCGGCGGCTTCCTGCTGCTTTTCCTTTTGCAGTCTGCGGAACACCACAAAATAGGCCGGGATCAGGAAGAAGCAGGCAAAGAGCCATGCCACCGGGCTTGCGATGCAGGCGGCAAAGTAGCCCCACAGCGGCACGAACCAGAAGCCCACCATGGCGCGGGCGATCATTTCAGCCACACCGGCAAACATGGCAAGGCCGGAGTGTCCCAGACCCTGAATGGTGTAGCGGTAGATGATAAGCACTGCCAGCGGGATGTAGAACACACTGTTCCAGAAGATGAAGTCCTGCGCATTGGCCATAATGGCGGTCTCGCCTGCGTCCAAAAACAGGCCGATCAGGGGCTTGTCCAGCACGCGCAGGATGAGGAAGGAGGCCACGCTGTACACGCAGCCGATGCCCAGTGCGGTGTTCACGCCGCGGTTCACGCGGCCCAGATCCTTCGCGCCCATATTCTGGCTGGTGTAGGTGGTCATGGCGGTGCCGATGCTCTCCAGCGGCACGCTGAGGAACTGCGCAGCCTTGCCGCCGGCGGTCTGCGCGGCTACGATATCGCTGCCAAGACCGTTCACCGCGCCCTGCAGCACCACGCTGCCGATGGCAGTAATACTGCACTGCAGACCCATGGGGAGGCCCATGGCGCAAAGCTTTGCGCAGTGCGGAGCGCTGATGCGCCCTTCTTCCTTATTCCAGCGCAGTTCCGGGTAGTGGCGCATGATGTAAATAAGGCTGCCGATGCCTGCCACAGCCTGACTGAACACGGTGGCAAAAGCCGCGCCGAACACGCCCATGTTGAACAGGATGATGCAGGCAAGGTCCAGCCCGATGTTCAGCACGCTGGCCACCAGCAGGAAATACAGCGGGCGCTTGCTGTCGCCCAGTGCACGCATCAGGG
>OHHR01000532.1_pt1 | contig 23794 bp, 16 predicted proteins | sample 1568021 | NCBI WGS metagenome assembly OHHR01 (sample SAMEA3879560, study PRJEB24766) | human gut metagenome | biome: human-associated habitat; feature: feces | place: USA | collected 1985/1987 | reverse complement strand
TTACAGCATCGGAGAGATTGTCCTTGGCAGCAGCAATCAAAGCACTAGATTTTAGCTTTTTAGCAAGTCTTTTATTGTAAAAGTAAACACCGCATATGACGATAGCAGATAGGATACCGACAGTAGCACCAAGTGGATCAACCACTGTTTCCTCTCTTAGAAAAATCTTTCGGACAGTTTGAATCAGGACCTGGAAACCTACCACGAACATGATAAAGGAAGTGACTAGGCTTGATAAGTCTTCAATCTTCCAATGACCAAACCTATGATCTGCATCAGCTGGTTGACTAGCTAGGTGCAATCCAATGAGTAGGGCAACGTTCCCTAAAATATCTGACAAGTTATTGAAACCATCGGCAATCAAAGAGCTAGAGTTTAAAAAGTGTCCAGCTAGAAGTTTTGCGATGGTAAGAAGAAGGTAGGCAGCGATGCTGATAATGGGACCTCGTCTGGCTGCTCTTAAATTTTCATACGTAGTCATAGGGTTACCTTTTCTGTTAAAATACAAATTTAAATTATAGCATAAAACTATAACGAGTTAAAGGTTGTAAGCCCTTTAAACTTGGGGAGTAATGTATTTTTAAAACTTGATAGGAAATGCTTCGTAATCATGGTGTTTTTTCAGTATTTTCCGAATATTCCCTACAAATTATGGTATAATTTAGGGTGTAAAACAGTCTAAAAAGAGGTTTTTATGGAACATTCGACATGGCACAAGCTTCTGAAAGAGGAACTGCCAGATCATTATTTTTCAAAGATAAATCAGTTTATGGATCAGGTTTATAGCCAGGGGACGGTTTATCCGCCACGTGACAAGGTTTTTAATGCCTTGTTGGAGACCCCATTTGAAGAAGTGCGGGTGGTAATTCTTGGTCAGGACCCTTATCATGGGCCTCATCAAGCACAGGGACTATCCTTCTCAGTACCTGATAGCCTTCCTGCTCCCCCGTCTTTGAAAAATATTCTCAAGGAGTTAGAGGAAGATTTGGGTCCTAGACCCTTTCATGATTTAACTTCATGGGCTGAGCAGGGGGTGCTTTTGCTTAATGCCTGTCTGACGGTTCCAGCTGGTCAAGCAAATGGGCATGCCGGTCAGGTTTGGGAACCATTTACAGATGCTGTGATTAAGGTTCTCAATCAAAAAGATACTCCTGTTGTCTTTATACTTTGGGGTGGCTATGCTCGTAAGAAGAAAGCTCTGGTTACCAATCCAAAGCATGCCATTATTGAGAGTGCCCATCCGAGTCCCTTGTCGGCCTATCGTGGTTTTTTTGGCAGCAAGCCTTTTTCAAAAGCCAATGCCTACCTTGTATCTCAAGGCCAATCCCCAATTGATTGGTTGAAGTAAAATAGAAAGTTGGAAGATTATGTTACTGATTAAAAATGGTCGTGTTGTAGACCCTAAGTCTGGTTTGGATACGCAAGCTGATGTTCTTGTTGATGGTAAAAAAGTCGTTAAGATTGCGGAAAACATCGAAGCTGGAGATGCTCAAGTCATCGATGCGACTGGTCTTGTGGTTGCTCCTGGTTTGGTGGATATCCATGTTCATTTCCGTGAGCCAGGTCAAACCCACAAAGAAGATATTCATACTGGATCCTTGGCAGCGGCTGCAGGTGGTTTTACAACAGTTGTCATGATGGCTAACACTAATCCAACGATTTCAGACAAGGAAACCTTGGAGGAGGTCTTGACTTCAGCAGCTAAGGAAAATATCCATGTTAAGTCTGTTGCGACTATTACAAAGAACTTTGATGGTGAAAACATCACTGATTTCAAGGGCTTGCTTGAAGCCGGTGCTGTCGGATTCTCAGATGATGGTATTCCATTGACCAATGCTGGTATTGTCAAAAAAGCCATGGAGCTAGCTAAAGAGAATAATACCTTTATCAGTCTTCACGAGGAGGATCCTGATCTTAATGGTATTCTCGGTTTCAATGAAAATATTGCTAAAAAAGAGTTTCATATTTGTGGGGCAACAGGTGTAGCTGAGTACAGTATGATTGCGCGTGATGTCATGATTGCTTATGATACACAAGCACATGTTCATATTCAACACTTGTCAAAAGCAGAATCTGTAAAAGTGGTTGAATTTGCTCAAAAACTTGGAGCTCAAGTTACTGCCGAAGTGGCACCGCAGCATTTCTCTAAGACTGAAGACCTCTTGCTCTCAAAAGGTGCCAATGCCAAGATGAACCCACCACTTCGTTTGGAATCTGACCGTCAGGCCGTTATCGAAGGATTGAAATCTGGAGTCATCTCAGTCATTGCCACAGACCACGCGCCACACCATGCCGATGAAAAGAATGTCGATGATGTGACTAAAGCACCATCAGGAATGACTGGTCTTGAAACATCTCTATCTCTTGGATTGACCTACTTGGTTGAAGCAGGTCACTTAAGCTTGACGGAACTCTTGAAAGTAATGACTAGCAACCCATCTGATCTTTATGGCTTCGATGCCGGTTACTTGGCTGAAAATGGACCAGCTGACCTTGTAATCTTTGCGGACAAGGAAAAACGTCAGGTCACAGCAGACTTTAAGTCTAAAGCAGCCAATTCACCATTTGTGGGCGAAGAGCTTACGGGTAGTGTTAAATATACTATCTGTGACGGTGAGATTGTTTATCAAGCCTAGTCATAAGAGAAGAGAGGTAAAACGCTTATGTTTCAATCTCGATATTTAAAGATTGACTGATATGTAAGGAGTGACTGATGAAAAAAGGACTGCTTTGGTTAGGACTAGTCTTAGCTATGATACTAACGATTGGAGCTTGTGACATCGCTAAAGCCAGTGATAGCGATAATGAGGTGTCGTATAGCATTCCAAGTTATAAGGGACACTTGGCTATTCACGAGGATGGCGGAGCGACCTTTACCCAAGAAGTGACTTATGATTTTTCAAGTTCTTATAATGGTCAGTACGTGACATTAGGCAGTGTAAAACCACTTCCAAAAGGTTTTAATATTGAAGAAAATCCAACTGTCACAGTCTCTGATAAAGCTGAAAAAATAACCACAGAAAATGGTGTGGAAACTGTCTTTACGAAAAGACAGATACGTGTGGAATCAGAAAAACTCAAAGACGGTATCAAACTAAAGGTCTATAATCCTGGGGCTTATGATAAAGTGGTTCTTAAGGTGACTTGGCAAATCAAACACATGTTAGACCTCTATTCTGATGTGGCTGCCTTAAACTGGTTCCCTATCTCAGATTGGGATAACTCCATTGAACATGTTGATTTTACGGTTACTGGTTTAGACGCTGCTAAGGGTGATTTGTATGCCCATACAGGCTTTTTCAATAAAAAGCCAACAGTTACTCGTACTCCAGATGGATTTAAGATACATATCGATGATTTAGCCCCAAAAGGAAAGTTAGAACTCCATGCTTATTGGCCAATGACTAAGACCTTAAAAGAGGCTAATGCCTCCTATATCAAAAATGAGGCGCATAAGACTACTTTTCTTAAAAAAGAAGCTCATATCGTCAGAATGGGTGTCTTCTTTCGTTTCCTAAGCTTCCAGTTAATTCCAAGCTTAATCATCATAGTAACGCTTATGGGAATTCTCTTTTTTATCTGGCTTCTCATCAGTACAAGGCTTCCTGACTTTCCAAAAAATGCAAGACTTTATGAGGCACCAAACAATCTAGCACCTTTAGTTGTTGCTAAATCCATCTATAACCAGTCCTTTGATAAGATAAGCTTGAAAGAAGAAAAAGGTCCTCTTTCTTTCGGACATATGATTCAAGCTACGATTTTAGACTTGCTAGATAGAGGCCATATCGTCTCCAAGTCATCGACGTTGGCCGTCATCCAAAAAGAGGGTCTTTCAACATTCGAAGAGACTTTTATCGATATGATGTTTGATGGTCGCAGTGAAATCACAAAAGGCGATATATTTTCGCGGTATTATATTGATAAAAAAGAACTAAGCACAAAATTCAAAAAAGCTAAAAGCACTGTTGAAAGAGAAAAGATTAAGGATATCGGGCTAAAAGTGAAAGCTCAGTTTTCATCTGACGTTTATAAGCTTTCAAAAGAAGTTGACCGTGAGGTTCGAAATCTGGGGCTTGTAAAGATCTATAGAGAATTCACACCTCTTGAAAAACGCCTATCTCTGTATAGTCATTTAAGCTTTGCATTTGCATTCGTAGTTTCATTTGTTAGTGGTTTATTCTTTGCTATTGCTTTTGGGGCCTCTCTTAGTGTATTTTACTTTTTTGCTATCATACCAATCTTCCTGTTATGGCTAATAGTAACACGCATTGTTAAAAAACGTCGAAAGAGGTGTCTTGATAAGGCGACCATAGATACTTACTATCAGTGGTATAGTTTTAGAAATATGATAAAGAGTATTCCAAGCTTCAAACAAACCGAAATTGACGCTATCGTCTTATGGAACCGTATTTTGGTTTATGCGACCCTATATGGATACGCTAAGAAAGTTACCGAGACCTTGAAAAAATATCATATTCACTTATCAAACCCTTCTTTGGAATCGACTCTTGATTCAGATACGTCCTTTAACACTTATGTTGCAAGCCAAATGCTTCAAGGCTATATCAGCAACTCAGATACCGTAAGTAGCTTTTCTATCAATTCAAATAGTGGTAGTGGCGGCTTTGGAGGCGGTGGCTTCTCTGGTGGTGGCGGAGGAGGCGGTGGTGGCGCCTTCTAAGCTACGCTAGTCGGAGTTTACTCTCAATAGAGACACTCAGTCTATATAATTTTGGGTGTCTTTTTGTTTAGCGAATAATTCCTTTCATTCTAAACTGTTAGGAATTTTTAGTGAGAAGAGATATAAAGTAACAAAAAAAGAGCCAGTGGCTCTTTTTAAATATGATCTTAATAACCAGGTTCAAAGATTTCAATAATTTGAGTCAGATAACCTGCATGTAAACCGATGCGATAGTCAACATTTGGCAAACTCTTTACTAAATCATTCAGTTCTTTATCTTTGCTAACCTTATCAGCCAAAACTGGTAATTCAACAACAAGGAGTTGTGAGTGATCTAGTTGAAGGTAACTACTATTGACCTTGACATCAGGACGAAGTAGTTTAAATATCGCTCTTTCCGAAGCTTGGAGCAGTTGATATAAATCGAGGTCAGATAAAGGAATCTCACCAAACTGAGGACTGATGTTTATAGCAATATCAATATGAGCAGCTCGCATTTCTAAAATGCGGTTAGAGAGGAAACTAGATATTATTGGATTGCTAAGCCTATCTAAGTTTTCTTGAGTCTCTGGATTACCAATGCTAGCATTGTCCGTTTTATAAATCTCAAGTAGACTAGTAGCTTTGGCAGTATCTTCATTTTCCAAGGCAAGAGAAACGTCCTTGAGATTTTTCTTGAATAAGTCGAAGGACGTTTGCTTTTGCATAATAATCTGGATAAAGGATTTGCTATAGTTAGTCATAGTACCCAACAATTTATGACGTTCTTTGTTCAGTCTATCGATAGATTGTTGGTGGACAGCCTGGTTCCAATTGTAAAAATCCCATAGTAGTAGGGCAATATAGAGAACTAAGATAACAGAACTATTAGGACTGACCTTGAAAACTATTTCAAATAAATTTTTAGGGTCATTTGCTGTTGGAAGAATACTGTTAAGACCATGGATAACAGTAAAGAAGACATAATAGACAGCTAGGAAGGCAGTGCTTCGCAACCAGTTACGTCTAGCCCAAGCTTCGTCAAGACTACTCATCTGATTTAGGTCTACAGCGAAGATTTTAAGCATTAGGTAAATGATTAATGGTGCTAAGATGTAGGTCAAGATATGTAAGTTAGTGTTGAGGGTAATATCACCTTTGATATGTAAGACGTGAGGGATAATGACAATTGAAAGTAGTCGTGTTGCCATATCAAAAAGGATAGTTGGATAAAAAGCGTAAAGCAATCGATGATAGAAAGAACGCTCTTTGACAAGGGCCAAATCGGCAACAAGGAAGAAAAGCGGGTCCACAACGATTTTTACGAGACTAAAATAGGACGCTGCAGCTACATAGGACAAAAATAGAAGTAAGAGGTGTCCTCGTAGTGGCTTAATCTTAGACATAGTCTGGTAGAGGTACCAAATAGAAATGAAACTAACGGCTTGTAAGAGAGGATTGATAATATTAGTAATCATTGTAACCTCCTTTAGTCATGTCAATCTCAATTTGTAAGCGATAAATCCCAGCACGTGTATTTGAAACAATGTTAACGTTTGGATAAGTAGATAGAATAGTATTGACGCGTTTTAGTTCGGGATCAGAGAAATCAGATGTAATAGCTGAATCTTCTTTAGTGCTTGAACTTTCAACGACAAAGTGTTGACTATCCTCATCTTTAAAATAAGCATAGCTAAGGTATTTCTGTTCACTATCTTGTGCTTGGTCAATGACATGATCCAAGATAGTTGATAGGACATATACCCAGTCTAAAGGATAAATAGGATAGACGGTAATGGGTTCTGGAACCTCCATACTAACCCAAACATCCAGTTCTTTTGCCTTTAGAAATTTAGCTTCAAAGAGTACCTGTAAATCTGGCAGTTTAATATTTTCTAGTTTGTCTCGATAAAAATGATCAATCTTCTTATCTAGCGGATTCGGTGTCAGCAAGTAGTCAATTAACTCCTGAGCTTCCTCATTTTGTTGAAAACGAATGATATCGTAGAGATTTTCAGCTTCGTCTTTGATGAAGAGCTCTTGGCTAGTTTTTTTCTGGTACCAAGTATTGATGTTCTGGCTTGATTTTTGAAGAAGCTGAGAATGTTCCTCTTGAGCTTCTTGTGTTTGCGCACTGAGGTCCTTTCTATAGAGATTAACCTGTCCAGATAGAATCAGAGCTGTAATAATAAGAAAAGCAACGGTAAAGTGAATGCTTGTCGAAAGGAGTTCGGAAGCAAAGTAAATAATGGCTAGAGCACAAAGAGCAACAGAGGTTGATTTGTACCAAGGTCTCGCTTTATCAATTTGCATCATTCGAGAGTAGTCCACTTGAAGAAGGGCACTTTGAGCAAACCATAGCAAAAAGGCAAGCAAAAGTATAAATGGACCAGCAAAATAATAATCTAGGACAGAAGGGAAAAAGATTGGAATAATCAGGAAAATGACCAGTCTCACCATTAAGGCAAAGGTGAAAGGTATAAAGAAAGTCTCCAAAATGGTATGTCTCAGATTTTTGAAGGATTTGTTAGCTAGAAGAAGTACAAGTCCAATAAAACCGGATTTTGGAAAGGAAATACCAAAATAACTAGAGGTAAAAATGGCTAAACCTGCTAAAATAAGAATCCAGTATCTTAAAGGCCTTTTCGTAGTTACCTTGAAGATAACAATTTGTAAAATAAAAGCTATACATGTCGTAAGCCCGTGAACGATGACGTCACTCAATATCAAATATTCTCCTATTCGGGTAAAATCTATACAATTATATCATAATGCGCTAAAAAAAAGCATACGGATTGCCTATAAGTGATAAGGTTGTAAGGCTTTTCATTTTTCAAGCATATTTCTTGCTCATTAAGTTTTTTTAACCTATCCTAGATGTATAGAAAAATTTCGATAGAGGAGATCGATATGGTAAAACTTTCTAAAGAGACACATCTTGAGATGTTCACTAAAATGGAACGTATTCGTGAATTTGATTCACGTATTAATAAATTGGTTCGTCGTGGTTTTGTTCAAGGAATGACTCACTTTTCAGTTGGTGAGGAAGCAGCTAACGTTGGTGCTGTTCAACACTTGAGCTATGACGATATCTTCTTTTCAAATCACCGTGGTCACGGACAATCTATCGCCCAAGACATGGATTTGAATAAAATGATGGCAGAGCTTGCTGGTAAGGCAACAGGAGTTTCTAAGGGGCGTGGAGGTTCTATGCACTTGGCTGACTTTGAAAAAGGTAACTATGGTACTAATGGTATCGTTGGTGGTGGTTACGCTCTTGCCGTAGGTGCAGCCCTCACTCAGCAATACAAAGAAACAGGAAACATTGTTGTGGCATTCTCTGGAGATGGCGCAACCAACGAAGGTTCATTCCATGAGTCAGTCAATATGGCGGCTACTTGGAAATTGCCTGTTATCTTCTTTATCATCAATAACCGTTATGGTATCTCAATGGATATCCATAAGGCTACAAATACACCTCACCTTTATACACGTGCGGAAGCTTATGGTATTCCTGGTTTCTACTGCGAAGATGGTAACGATGTAATGGCTGTATATGATACAATGGGTAAAGCTGTTGACCATGTTCGTGGTGGCAACGGTCCCGCTATCGTTGAGGTAGAATCTTACCGTTGGTTTGGTCACTCAACTGCTGATGCAGGTGTTTACCGTACTAAGGAAGAAGTTGACGAGTGGAAGAACAATAACGACCCTATTATTAAATACCGTGACTATCTCGTTGCTGAAAATATCGCAAGCGCTGAAGAGTTAGATGCCATCCAAAGCCAAGTTAAGGCAGAGGTTGATGCAGCTTATGAGTTCGCCCAAAATAGCCCAGATCCAGAACTTTCAGTTGCCTTTGAAGATGTATGGGTAGACTAAAGAGAAAGGTTGAGGAATACAAGTATGAGTGAAACAAAATTGATGGCCTTGCGTGAGGCAGTAAACCTTGCTATGAGCGAGGAAATGCGTAAAGACGAAAATATCTTCCTTATGGGTGAAGATGTTGGTATCTATGGTGGTGACTTCGGTACATCAGTTGGTATGTTGGCAGAGTTTGGTGAAAAACGTGTTAAAGATACACCAATTTCAGAGGCAGCTATCGCTGGTGCAGCTGTTGGGTCTGCCATTACAGGTCTTCGTCCAATCGTTGACTTGACTTTCATGGACTTCATCACGATTGCCCTTGACGCTATCGTTAATAATGGTGCAAAAAACAACTACATGTTTGGTGGTGGTTTGAAGACTCCTGTAACCTTCCGTGTAGCTTCTGGTTCAGGGATTGGTTCTGCGGCACAGCACTCACAATCTCTTGAGTCATGGTTGACTCACATTCCAGGGATTAAAGTGGTTGCTCCAGGTAATGCTAACGACGCTAAAGGTCTTTTGAAATCTGCTATTCAAGACAATAACATTGTTATCTTCATGGAACCAAAAGCACTTTACGGTAAGAAAGAGGAAGTAACACAAGATCCTGATTTCTACATTCCACTTGGAAAAGGTGAAATCAAGCGTGAAGGGACTGACCTTACTATTGTCACATATGGTCGTATGTTGGAACGTGTTCTTAAGGCTGCTGAAGAAGTGACTGAACAAGGTATTAATGTTGAGGTCGTTGACCCTCGTACTCTCGTTCCACTTGATAAGGACTTGATTTTCGAGTCAGTTAAGAAGACTGGTAAACTTATGTTGGTCAATGATGCTTATAAGACTGGTGGATTCATCGGTGAGATTGCTGCTATGGTTACAGAAAGTGAAGCGTTTGATTACCTTGACCACCCAATTGTACGTTTGGCAAGTGAAGATGTGCCTGTACCTTATGCGCGTGTCTTGGAACAAGCGGTTCTTCCAGATGTTGAAAAGATTAAGGCTGCTATTATCAAGATAGCCAATAAAGGAAACTAACTTTCTAGCGACGGTTAAGTGATATGTCTCGCTAGTAAAATGTGTTTCTTGTTTTAACTGTGAGAGTATCGGAAAATATAATTTAAAGTAGAAAGGAGAGGGCGTTAAAGCGTTTGAGTCAATTTGAACTCGAACGAAATGCTTCGGAATTTAGATAGTTTTACTGGTGTGCAAGCACACTAACGTAAAACTCCTAAAATTCTGTCGCATTTTAGCGTTCTTAGTATCATAAAATATGGCTTTTGAGATTATTATGCCTAAGCTTGGTGTGGACATGCAGGAAGGCGAAATCATCGAGTGGAAAAAACAAGAGGGTGATGTGGTTAATGAGGGAGATATCCTTCTTGAAATCATGTCAGATAAAACGAACATGGAACTTGAAGCAGAAGATTCTGGTGTTCTTTTGAAGATTACCCGTCAGGCTGGTGAAACTGTACCAGTTACTGAGGTTATTGGTTATATTGGAGCAGAAGGTGAAGTTGTGGCTGATAATGCTGCGAGCGCACCAGCTGCAGAAGCTGCCCTGCAAGTTGAAGAAGTTGCTACTGTGGAAGCAACTGTAGTAGCAGCAAAAACGAAAGCACCTGTCGTATACGAAGGTGGCAAAGTACGTGCAACACCTAAAGCACGTAAAGTAGCGCGTGAGTTGGGAATTGACATCGCTCAAGTTCCAGGAACTGGAGCAAAAGGTCGTGTTCATGTTGATGACGTTGAGAACTTTAAGGGTGCTCAACCTAAGGCGACTCCATTGGCACGTAAGATTGCAGCGGACCTTGGTATTGACTTAGCTAGCGTATCTGGAACAGGCTTTGGTGGTAAGATTACTAAGGAAGACATCCTTGCAATCAGTGCCCCAGCCCAAGTTAAGGAAGCTACACGTGTGGTTGAAGCTAAGCCAGAAAAAGTCTTGCCAGAAGGTGTGGAAGTTATCCCAATGTCTGCTATGCGTAAGGCAATTTCTAAGGGAATGACGCACTCATACTTGACTGCACCAACCTTTACTCTTAACTATGACGTGGACATGACTAACCTTATGGCTCTTCGTAAGCAAGTCCTAGACCCAATCATGAATAAGACTGGTATGAAGGTAACCTTCACGGATTTGATTGGCTTGGCAGTTGTGCGTACCCTTATGAAAGAGGAACACCGTTACCTCAATGCATCCTTGATTGACGATGCGCAAAATATCGAATTACATAAATTTGTTAATCTCGGTATTGCGGTTGGTCTCGATGATGGCTTGATTGTACCAGTTGTTCACGGTGCAGATAAGATGAGTTTATCTGAGTTTGTTGTGGCCTCTAAGGATGTCATCAAGAAGGCTCAGGCTGGTAAATTGAAGGCTGCTGAAATGTCAGGTTCAACCTTCTCTATTACTAACTTGGGAATGTTTGGAACCAAATCATTTAACCCAATCATCAACCAACCAAACTCAGCTATCCTTGGTGTTTCAGCAACGATTCAAACTCCAGTTGTTGTTGATGGGGAAGTTGTCGTGCGTCCAATCATGGGTCTATGCTTGACAATTGACCACCGTATTGTAGATGGTATGAATGGTGCCAAATTCATGGTTGATTTGAAACATTTGATTGAAAATCCTATGGAATTGTTGATTTAAGAAAAAAATATCTGAAAACTGAAGTTTTAATAGAAAGGAGAGGGCGAACCAGAGGGTATAACTGAACCCGAGCGGAAAGCTTGGAAAATAGACCGTCTGTCTACGTCAGCAGGCTGACGTGTCAGATGCCTAATTTTCAGTCGCTTTCTGGTCGCTCTTGGTATCTTATAAATGGCTTTTGAGATTATTATGCCTAAGCTTGGTGTGGACATGCAGGAAGGCGAAATCATCGAGTGGAAAAAACAAGAGGGTGATGTGGTTAATGAGGGAGATATCCTTCTTGAAATCATGTCAGATAAAACGAACATGGAACTTGAAGCAGAAGATTCTGGTGTTCTTTTGAAGATTACCCGTCAGGCTGGTGAAACTGTACCAGTTACTGAGGTTATTGGTTATATTGGAGCAGAAGGTGAAGTTGTGGCTGATAAGGCAGCTAGCGCACCTGTTGCAGAAGCAACTGCTCAGTTGGAATCAGCTGGTCTTGAAGTTCCTAAAGCTCCTGCCCAAGCTGCTCCAGCAGCTGCTGCAGAAAAAGCACCACTTGCTGACAATGAGTACGACATTATTGTTGTCGGTGGTGGTCCTGCTGGATACTATTCTGCCATTCGTGGAGCACAACTTGGCGGTAAGGTTGCCATCGTTGAAAAATCTGAATTTGGTGGAACATGTTTGAATAAAGGATGTATTCCAACTAAGACCTACCTTAAAAATGCAGAAATCCTTGATGGGCTTAAGATTGCTGCAGGTCGTGGTATCAACCTAGCATCAACAAACTACACTATCGATATGGATAAGACAGTTGACTTTAAGAACTCTGTCGTTAAGACCCTTACTGGTGGTGTTCAAGGTCTTTTGAAGGCTAACAAGGTCACTATTTTCAACGGTCTTGGTCAAGTTAACCCAGATAAGACAGTTACTATTGGTTCAGAAACAATCAAGGGACGCAATATCATCCTTGCGACTGGATCAAAAGTATCTCGTATCAATATTCCTGGTATTGAGTCACAACTTGTGATGACATCAGATGATATTCTTGACTTACGTGAATTGCCTAAATCACTTGCTGTTATGGGTGGCGGTGTCGTTGGTATCGAACTTGGTCTTGTGTATGCTTCATACGGTGTAGAAGTAACTGTTGTTGAGATGGCTGACCGCATTATTCCTGCTATGGATAAAGAAGTGTCACTTGAACTTCAAAAAATTCTTACTAAGAAGGGTATGAAGATCATGACATCTGTTGGGGTTTCTGAAATTGTTGAAGGCAATAACCAATTAACCCTTAAGCTCAATAATGGCGAAGAGATTGTGGCTGATCGTGCTCTTCTCTCAATAGGGCGTGTGCCTCAGTTGGATGGTCTTGAAAATCTTAACCTTGAATTAGACCGTGGTCGTATCAAAGTGAATGCTTATCAAGAAACATCAATCCCAGGAATTTACGCACCAGGTGATGTTAACGGAACTAAGATGCTTGCTCACGCGGCTTTCCGTATGGGTGAAGTTGCAGCTGAAAATGCTATGCGTGGCAATGTCCGTAAGGCTCACCTTGACTACACACCAGCTGCTGTATACACACACCCAGAAGTCGCAATGTGTGGTCTTACGGAAGAAGATGCACGCGCTAAATATGGTGATGTCCTCATTGGTAAATCAAGCTTTGCTGGTAATGGACGTGCTATTGCTTCAAACGAAGCTCAAGGTTTTGTTAAAGTCGTTGCAGATGCGAAGTACCATGAAATCCTTGGTGTTCACATTATTGGTCCAGCCGCAGCTGAATTGATTAACGAAGCATCAACAATTATGGAAAATGAATTGACTGTAGATGAACTCTTGCAATCTATCCACGGTCACCCAACCTTCTCTGAAAACATGTATGAAGCCTTTGCTGACGTACTTGGAGAAGCTATCCATAACCCACCAAAACGTAAATAATGCCAATAAAATTCTCGGACGGATGTTTGGGGATTTTTCTTTTGTCACACATTTTCATCTTTAATGATATGTGCTAAGTTTGTCACTATTTTTCCAAAACTAATCCGAATATATAGATAAAGGGTTTTCATATTGAACGAATAGTAAGTTTATAAGTTTTTAGAGTTTTATAATCTTTCTATTTTGTTTAGAAAACTTTAAGTAATGACCTTTCCATTAGAGTTTTTCTATGGTAAAATGGTTGACGTATTAAAAATGCAAAAGGAAAGTTAAATGCGAACGAAAGATTTTATCTACTATGCTAGTGCGGCTGTTCTCTTGGCTGTGACAACTCAGGTTGCTCAGGCAGATGAAGTGGCGACACAAACTCCTTCTGTTACTGAAGGAAATCAGTATCAACCTGCGACAGCGGCTGAGATTTTTGGTGGAGAAGCAGTCTTGCCTGCAACTCCTAGTTCAACTGTTTCAGCACCCGTAGCTACGAGTGAGGTGGCAAAACCTAGTGCTCCTGCGGTAGCTTCGTCACTTGCAGCACAAAGTTCAGAGGCTGTAACAACTGCGGCATCAACTTCAGTAGCTAACTCTACTGTTGCTGTAGCGTCAACTTCAGTAACATCTTCAGTTGTTAGTTCAGAAAGTGCAACAGCTTCTACAAGTGCGACAAATTCTGAAACGTCAAACAGCGCTGTAGCAACACCTGCTAAATTGACGAATTCTACGGATGTTCCTTCGCCAACGCTTAAGGTGCAACCAAAGACTTTTATCGATGTCAGCAGCCATAATGGTGAGATCAGTGTAGATGACTATCGTGCACTTGCACGCCAAGGTGTGGGTGGTGTCGTTGTAAAGTTGACTGAGGACACTTGGTACAACAACCCTAAAGCACCCTCACAAGTTCGCAATGCTCAAATTGCTGGTCTTCAAGTATCAACCTATCATTTTTCTCGATACACAACTGAGGAAGAAGCACGTGCAGAAGCTCGTTTCTACATCCAAGCTGCACAAAAACTAAACCTTCCAAAAAGTACTGTTATGGTTAATGATTTCGAAGACTCTAAGATGCTTCCAAATATCAACCGTAACACCCAAGCTTGGGTTAACGAAATGCGTAAGCATGGATACAACAACTTGATGTTCTATACAAGTGCCAGCTGGTTGGATGAGAACAATCTAGGCTACCGTGGACCTGTCTCAACCTCTCAATTTGGGATTGAGAATTTCTGGGTTGCCCAGTACCCATCAACAACTCTTACAGCAACAAGTGCTAAGAACATGCGCTATAATGCCAAAACTGGTGCATGGCAGTTTTCAGCTACGGCTAATCTCTTGCCAGGTAAACATGTCTTTGACCATAGCGTGGACTATACAGGACGTTTCACAGCTAATGCCAGTGCTGAGGTTGATGCCACTCAAGGCGATTTGAGTGGAACCATTTCTATTGTCAATAACAATCCAACTCTTGGTAGCTTTGATGTTGTCATCTCTAATGTTAAGGCACCAAACGGTGTTGAAACTGTCTCTGTTCCAATTTGGTCAGAAATTAATGGCCAAGATGACATTATCTGGTATACGGCTAACCGTCAAAATAATGGAACTTATACAGTAAACGTTAAGGCTTCAGCTCATAAAAACTCAACAGGCCTTTACAATGTTCATCTTTATTATATTCAAAAAGATGGTCAAATGACGGGTGTTGGTGGAACAACTACGCAGGTCTTCATTGGTAAGACACCAGAGCAGTTGAAACCTAAAGCAAGTTTTGCTATTGAAAATAATAATGCTAAGGCAGGAACTTTTGATGCCGTTATCACTAATATCTCAGCACCACTAGGTGTTAAAGAGGTTTTAGTCCCATCATGGAGTCTTGAAAATGGTCAAGACGACCTTATTTGGCATAAGGCAACCAAGCAAAATGATGGTAGCTATCGTGTCACCATTAAGGCAAGTGAGCATAAGGGCAATAAAGGGAATTACCGTGCTGATGCCTACATCGTGGACAACGCTAACAATCGTCATTATATTGCCGAAAAAGTAGTGTCTGTTGATTATGCTCGACCAAGTGGTGTCCTTACAATTGAAAACAATAATACTGCAGCAGGTACTTTTGATGCCGTTGTTCGTAATATCGTTGCTCCTACAGGTTTGAAAGAGGTTCTTGTTCCTTCATGGAGTTTAGCTGGTGGTCAAGATGACCTTATCTGGCATAAGGCAAGTCGTCAAGCCGATGGTTCTTACCGAGTGACTATCAAGGCAAAGGATCATAAGAATTCAACTGGTAAATACCGTGCTGATGCCTACATTGTAGATGACTCTAACAAACGTTTCTATCTCACTGAAAAAGTGGTAGAAGTTACTCAAACTCGCCCTAGTGCAAGTCTCGTTATTGAAAATAATAATGCTGATTTAGGTACTTTTGACGCTGTTATCCGTAATATCGTTGCACCAAATGGGGTTAAGGAAGTCTTAGTCCCATCATGGAGTTTAGTTAACGGACAAGATGATTTGGTTTGGCACAAAGCAAGTCGCCAATCTGATGGTAGTTATCGTGTAACAATCAAGTCTAGTGAGCATAAGAATTCACTAGGAAATTACCGTGCTGACCTTTATATCGTAGATAATGCCAACCAACGTCATTATATCACTGAAACAATTGTAGATGTAAAACATAATAAGCCAGTCGGCACTATTTCAGTAGTTAATAACAATAAAGATACTGGTACTTTTGATGTCATTATCAGTGATGTTTATAGTCCTAAAGGTGTTCGTACTGTTCAAGTACCTATTTGGTCTGAAAAAGATGGTCAAGATGATATTCGTTGGTATGAAGCAACACGTCAAGCTAATGGCACTTATGCGGTAAATGTTCAAGCTACTAACCACAAAAATTCAACAGGCTTGTACAATATTCATTTGTACTACATTTTAAATGATGGGTCACAAGTTGGTGTAGGAGGGACAACGACAACTCTTGAATTCCGTAATGCTAAGACTAAAACGCAAACCTATATCACTAATGTTAACTCAGAAGCAGGTAGTTTTACAGTTGTAGTTGATCAAGCGCCACAAGGACGTCAGATTAAGAATATCCGTGTAGCTGTATGGTCAGAAAGCAACCAAGGAAACCTTTCTTGGTACAATACGGCACCTACTGGAACACATACTGAAATCAATGTATCGACTGTTAATCATAAGAATCTCATCGGTAACTATACGACTCATGTTTATGTAGACTATGTAGACAATACTGTAGACGGATTCAACCTTGGTGAGACAGCTCTTGCTCCACGTAATCGTCGTGTTGAGCCTCAGACGACTTATTATTCTCAACGTGATCCTCGTTGGGCTTCTAAGTGGTATGGTGTCAGCAATATGGATCAATCTGGCTGTGTTCCAACATCACTTGCCATGACTTTTACAGATATCTTAGGAACTGTCATTGCACCAACGACAGTTGCGGATTATTTGTACTACAATACAAATTCATTTAATAAAACATCAGTTGCTGGTACAGATGCAGATGGTATTGTATTAGCAAGTAAAAATTGGGGTCTGAAGAGCAACGTACTTTCAAGTATTGATAACATTGCCTCAGCTTTGATGTCAGGTCAACACGTTTTGGCGGCAGTAGGAGCAAGTCAATTTACCAATTATCCTTACACGCATGAAATCGTACTTCATGGCTATGATAATGGTAAAACATATGTTCGTGATCCATTTAACGCCAATAACAATGGATGGTATTCATTGGATTACATTCATGGTGTTCAGAGTAGAGATGCAATGGATACTAAGCTTGGTGCACCATTCTTCTCTGTCTTTGCTTAATCTATCAATCAAAGGTCTTTAGAAGGAAACTTCTAAGGGCTTTTTTAGTGTAAATTTTTGATAGTCATATTTTGTAGTTATCCATTTTCAGAATATTATATACACGTATGAAATCTTATATTTATAGGTTTTTAGGTTCTTTATTTGGATAATGTTGATACTTTTAGCATGGAAATTACTTATTTTTTTATCATTTTTATAGTTTTTTTAGAGAATTATCACTTTTGCTCTATTCGTAAGACATTTTCTATGGTAAAATGGGTGACGTATTAAAAAGTGTCAAAGGAAAGTTAAATGCGAACAAAAGATTTTATCTACTATGCCAGTGCAGCTGTTCTCATGGCGGTGACTACTCAGGTAGCCAGTGCTGATGAGGTAGCTACGCAAATGCCTACGGTTACTGAAGGGAACCAGTATCAACCTGCGACAGCAGCAGAAATTTTTGGTGGTGGGGCAGTTCTTGCACAAGAGTTACCATCAGCAAGACCAAGTTCAACTGTTGCGGAAACACCTACAGCCACAAGTGAAGTAGCAAACTCAAGTGCTCCACAAGTTAGTCAAGCAAGCTCAACAACGATTGTAGCATCTGAATCAAGAGTCGTTGCCTCTGAATCTGTAGTTCAGGCGAACACAGTGGCGAGTTCAGAAAATGTGACGGTATCGACTGCTTCTGAGGTTTCAAACAATACCGTGGCTGAACCTGCTAAGTTGACTCATTCTCATGATACTGATGTTCTAAAACCTAAGGCAAGCTTCTCAATTGAGAACAACAACAAGGTAACTGGTACCTTTGATGCAGTGGTTCGAGATATTGTTGCACCATTGGGTGTTAAAGAGGTTCTTATCCCATCTTGGAGTCTAGCCAATGGACAAGATGATTTGATTTGGCATAAGGCAGCCAAGCAAATGGACGGCTCTTATCGTGTAACGATTAAGGCGGTTGATCACAAGGGTGAAGCCGGCAATTACCGTGCAGATGCCTATGTTGTTGACCGAACAAATAAGAGACATTATATTTCTGAGAAAGTAGTCTCTGTAACTTACTCTCGTCCAAGCGCAAACCTAACTATTGAAAATAATAATGCAGCTACAGGCACTTTTGATGCTGTGGTGAAAAACATCATAGCTCCTACAGGTCTGAAAGAAATCTTAGTACCGTCATGGAGTTTAGTTGGTGGTCAAGATGATTTGATTTGGCATAAGGCTACGAAACAAGCGGATGGTTCTTACCGTGCTACCATTAAGGCAAGTGACCACAAAAATTCAACCGGTAAATACCGTGCCGATGCTTATATTGTAGATAATTTTAACAAGCGTTTCTACTTGACTGAAAAAGTGGTGGAAGTTAGCCAATCGCGTCCAAGTGCCAGCCTAACGATTGAAAATAACAATGCTACGACAGGAACTTTTGACGCGGTGGTTCGCAATATAGTTGCACCTAATGGTCTTAAAGAAATCCTGGTACCGTCATGGAGTCTTGTTAATGGTCAGGATGATTTGGTTTGGCATAAGGCAAGTAAGCAAGCAGATGGCAGCTATCGTGTGACGATTAAGGCTTCAGAACACAAACATTCAACTGGAAAATACAGAGCGGATGCTTATCTCATAGATAATACTGGTAACCGCCAGTATTTGACTGAGACTGTGGTTGAGGTAAATGAAACTAAGCCAAGTGGTAGTATTTCTATCTTAAGTAACAATGGTGCTGGAACTTTTGATGTGGTCATCAGCGATGTCTATAGCCCTAAGGGTGTCCGAACGGTTCAAGTGCTTATCTGGTCTGAGACTGATGGTCAAGATGATATTCGTTGGTATGAAGCTACACGTCAAACAGATGGCAATTACAAGGTTACTGTTCAAGTAGCCAACCACAAAAACGTAACTGGTCTTTACAATGTTCATCTTTACTATATCCAAAACGATGGCTCACAAATCGGTGTGGGGGGAACACAAACAAAAGTTACTTTGTCAGAACCTAAAGCCAACCTTGCCATCACTGGTCTCAACAATGCTACTGGTAGCTATGATCTTGTTATCTCAAACTTGATTGCGCCGCGTGGCTTCAAAGAAGTCTTGGTTCCAACCTGGTCAGAAAAGAACGGCCAAGATGATATCATCTGGTACAAGGCAGCTAAGCAAGCTAATGGAGACCATAAGGTAACCGTTCGTTCAAGCAACCATAAGGGTGATAGCGGTCTTTATAATTCTCATGTCTATTTGGTTGACAATGATGGTAAATTCATTGGCTTAGGTGGCAAACAAGTGACACTTGATATCACTAAAACTCAAGGAACATTGACTATTACCAATAATGATAAAAATCGTGGAACTTTTGATGTTCTTATCACCAATCTGACGAATCTAAGTGGTATTTCAGGTGTCCTTATCCCAGTCTGGTCTGAGCAAAATGGTCAGGATGATCTTGTTTGGCATAATGCCACAAAACAGGATGATGGTTCCTACAAGGTGACTATTTCAGCCAGTCAGCACAAGTGGAATTCAGGCAAGTACATCGTTCATGGCTATATTGTTGATGCTTCAGGTAAGAATATCGGCTTTGGGGCAACTTCAGCTGATGTGGTGGCACCTAAGAAAATCGGTTCAGCATCAAGTGGGAACTACGATGTTTTAAATAAGATTGTCTATCTCGATGCTGGTCATGGTGGCTATGATCCAGGAGCTTCTTACTTTGGTATCTCTGAAAAGAGCTTGACCTTGGCTATCCAAAGCCGCGTGAAAGCTAAACTAGAAGCAGAAGGCTATCAAGTTGTAACCACTCGCACAAGTGATACCTATGTTGACTTGACGGATCGCTCTCGTGCAGCCAATGCTTCTGAATCAGATATCTTCGTAAGTATCCACATCAATGCTTCAGGAAGTTCAGCAGCACAAGGAATCGAGACTTATTATTACCAACCTTATGCAGAATACCCATCACGTATTAATGCGACCTACCATGCCAATTCAACTCGATTGAGCATGAGTGATACCTTGGCCAATGCTATCCAGTCTAGCCTGATTAATGCGACTGGAGCACAGAATCAGGGCGTGAAGCGTCAAACCTTTGCGGTCTTGCGTGAGACAACAGCTCCAGCAGTCCTTCTTGAATTAGGTTTCTTGTCAAATCCTCAAGAAGCAGCCCGTTTGAATACCTCTGCTTATCAGGAGACTTTAGCTAATGCCATCGTGGCAGGGATTAAGTCTTACTATGAAAAAGAATCTAAAGTTTAAGTTATACGTTAACCCATCATTATGATGGGTTTTTATGCTATAATTGAGGTAAATACTAAATACAACAAAAGGAGTGCTTATGGCCTACGATTTACTCTTAGAGCGTTTTTTACGTTACGTCAAAATCAATACACGTAGTGATGAGAATGCGACAAGAACGCCAACAACACAAAGCCAGGTGGATTTTGCCTTGAAGGTTTTAAAACCAGAATTAGAAGAACTAGGTTTAAGTAACATCCATTATTTGGAAAGTAATGGTTACCTAGTGGCAACCCTTCCGGCTAACGATGACCAGTTAACACGTAAGATTGGTTTTATCTCTCATATGGATACGGCTGATTTTAATGCAGAAGGAGTGTCACCACAAGTCATTGACTCTTATGATGGAGGTATCATTCCCCTTGGAAATTCAGGTTATAACCTAGACCCTGCTGATTTTCCAAATCTTAAGAATTATGTCGGTCAGACACTTATTACGACAGATGGGACCACCCTTCTTGGGGCTGATGATAAGTCAGGTATTGCTGAGATTATGACAGCCTTGGCTTATTTGAAGGCACATCCTGAAATCAAACATTGTGAGATTCGTGTAGGTTTTGGTCCTGATGAAGAAATTGGGATTGGTGCAGATAAATTTGATGTCGAAGATTTTGATGTCGATTTTGCCTACACAGTTGACGGTGGACCTTTGGGTGAATTACAGTATGAAACTTTCTCTGCAGCAGGAGCAGAACTTACCTTCCATGGACGCAATGTTCACCCTGGAACAGCAAAAGACCAAATGGTTAATGCCCTGCAGTTGGCAATTGATTTTCATAATCAGTTACCAGCAGAAGAACGCCCTGAGTTGACAGATGGCTATCAAGGTTTCAACCATCTTCAAACCATGACAGGTACTGTTGAAGAAGCAAAATCTTCTTATATCATCCGTGATTTTGAAACAGAGTCTTTTGAAAATCGTAAAGCAGTCTTCCAAAAAATTGCCGACGAAATGAATAAAGCTTATGGTCAGACACGAGTTGATTTGGTACTTAAAGATCAATACTATAATATGCGTCAGGTGATTGAAAAAGATATGACACCTGTTGAGTTAGCTAAGGGCGTTATGGAGGAATTGGATATTACGCCAGTTATTGAACCTATTCGTGGCGGAACAGATGGTTCAAAGATTTCATTTATGGGTATTCCAACGCCAAACCTTTTTGCTGGTGGCGAAAATATGCACGGTCGATATGAGTTCGTTTCCTTGCAGACAATGGAAAAAGCCGTAGATGTTATTCTTGGAATTGTCAGTAAACCTTAATTGAGCTTGCTAAATACTGATTTTATGGTAAAATTAGAAGTAATGGAGGTGCTGAGATGATTAAAATTTTCGGCAAGTATCGTTACCATTGGCAACCTGAATTATCTTGGCTTATCATTTATTGGTCTTTAGCCATCACGCCAATCTTTATTGCAGTCGCCCTTCTGTTCGAGTTGTACTCGGTGCCCTCACATATTTTGATGCTTTTCACTATTTTTGTTGCTTTATTTGGTCTAGGGTTCCATCGTTACTTTATTATTGAAGATTATGGAATACTGCGTATTGTTTCTTTCAATATTTTTAAACCGCGTAAGGTACAGATTAGTGATATTGAAAAAGTGGAAGTTATCAAAACCGGCTTGTGCCTCATTTTTAAAAATGGAAAGAAACGTCAGTTTTATATGAGAAAGTGGCCTAAGAAATATTTCTTAGATGCTTTAGCACTTCATCCTGATTTCAAAGGTGAGGTAGAACTAATGGATTATATGACTAATTTTGATTATTTTGCCTTTTATGAGGAATCAAAAAAAGCCCTCAAGATTAAACTTCGCAAATAAGGGCTTTAGTAGGACAAGATTTGACAGCTGTCAAAGTTTCGGGACTATTTTCAATCGTTCTAATAAGTTGGTCGCTATCTTTAAACCTAACGATTCCTTCGTCATCATAATCAAAGACAGGAGAGTAGGTTTGGCACAAACCACAAGCGATACATTTTTCTGGAATTAATGATACTTTCATAGTATTATTTTAAAATAGATTTATTGTTTTTACAAGGAGAATATCATGAGTAAAAAACCATGGGAAGATAAGGTTTCTGACGAAGAGTTGGAAGAAGTAGTTGACGCTGATTTTCTAGATGATGAAGATGAGTTTGAGGATTATGAAGAAGAGGATGTCACTCCTTCAGATGAAAAGCGCGAAAAAGGTGGCGGCTTCATTAATTCATCATTCTTGACTGTCTTGCTTGGATTATTCTTTGTTATTGTTGTATGTATTTTGTTCTTTGTTTTCTATACTTCAAATGTTGGTGGAAACAAAACTGCGGAATCTAAGGAATCATCTGGATTCTACTCATCTTCAACTAGCAAAGTTGTTAAATCTTCATCTAGCAAAAAAGACTCAAACAAAGATGAGGAAAGTGAGAAATCTACTACAGAAAAATCTTCAAAAGAGAAATCATCTTCAACTAAAGCATCAAGCTCTTCTAAACATGTAGAAAAAGAAGATGCAACTGAGTCAGCTGAGACAGCATCATCAAGTGCTACGGCAGCAGCAGATGGTTCATCAATTGTTGTTCAATCTGGTGAAGGTGCTGGTTCAATTGCTGCACGTGCAGGTATCTCTGTAGATGAGTTGGAACGTCTTAACCCTGATCACATGACAAGTGGTTACTGGTATGCTAACCCAGGTGACGTCGTTAACGTTCAATAATTTTAAAAGCAAAGGAACATCATGAAAGATATTAGAATTGCTATTGATGGTCCTGCGTCAAGTGGAAAAAGTACAGTAGCCAAGATTATTGCAAAAAATCTTGGCTATACTTATCTTGACACAGGTGCTATGTACCGATCTGCAACTTATTTGGCCTTGCAGAATGGTTTGACTGAGGAAAATGTACCAGAAATTTTGGAGCAACTATCTCAACATCCGATTTCATTCGGAAAAGCAGCAGATGGTAGTCAGCAAGTTTATGTTGGTGATGTTGATATTACACACCCCATTCGTGATAACCAAGTCACAAATAATGTTTCTTGGGTAGCAGCCATTCCTGAAGTGCGCCAAGAACTTGTTGCGCAACAACAACGTATTGCTCAAGATGGGGCTATTATTATGGATGGTCGTGATATTGGGACCGTGGTTTTGCCTGATGCAGAACTTAAGATTTTCTTGATTGCTTCAGTTGATGAACGTGCAGAACGCCGTTATAAGGAAAATATCGAAAAAGGTATTCCTGCTGACCTTGAGACTCTAAAAAAAGAAATTGCTGAACGTGACTATAAAGATAGTCATCGTAAGGTATCGCCTCTTAAACCAGCGGAAGATGCCATCACTTTTGACACTACAGGTGTATCTATTGATGGTGTTGTGGAATTTATTCAAGAAAAAGCAAAAAAAATTATTGACAAAGGATGACTCACTTGTTATACTATTAACAATGAGAAAAGCAGAAGTGAGAACTTCTCGCCTTGCGACTTAGGTTGTCTGGCCCAACATGTCAAATCCCTATAGGGATATTATGTGTGCGGGCTTGTATATCAAGTCCGCTTTGTTTTTCTCTAAAAAAATAAAGAGGTGAAGATCATAGCTAAGAAAGATCTATTCA
>OHHR01000507.1_pt1 | contig 24475 bp, 23 predicted proteins | sample 1568021 | NCBI WGS metagenome assembly OHHR01 (sample SAMEA3879560, study PRJEB24766) | human gut metagenome | biome: human-associated habitat; feature: feces | place: USA | collected 1985/1987 | reverse complement strand
ATCAAGTCGACCATCCCCGTCGGCTACACCGCGGGCCTGCGCGAGAGGCTGGGCGACAGCAAGATCTTCTTCAGCCCGGAGTTCCTGCGCGAGAGCAGGGCGCTCTACGACAACCTGCACCCCAGCCGCATCGTGGTCGGTGCGCCCAAGGACGATGCCGAGGCCGTTGCTGCGGCCGAGAAGTTCGCCGGCCTGCTCGCGCAGGGCGCCGACCCCGCCGAGCTGGAGCGCGTGAACGCCGACGGCACCGTGGGCATCCCGGAGCTCGTGCTGGGCACCACAGAGGCCGAGGCCGTGAAGCTGTTCGCTAACACCTACCTGGCGCTGCGCGTGGCCTACTTCAACGAGCTCGACACCTACTGCGAGGTCCGCGGGCTCAACGCCCGCGACGTCATCGACGGCGTGTGCCTGGAGCCGCGCATCGGCAGCCACTACAACAACCCAAGCTTCGGCTACGGCGGCTACTGCCTGCCCAAGGACACCAAGCAGCTGCTAGCCAACTACAGGGACGTGCCGCAGAACCTGATCGAGGCCATCGTGGAGGCCAACCGCACCCGCAAGGACTTCGTGGCAGACGAGGTGTTGCAGATGGTGTGGGACCGCGTGTACGAGGGCAAGGAGAAGCCGGTCGTGGGCGTCTACCGCCTGACGATGAAATCCAATTCGGACAACTTCCGCGCGAGTTCCATCCAGGGCGTCATGAAGCGCGTGAAGGCCAAGGGCGTTCCCGTGGTGGTCTACGAGCCCACGCTCGATGCGCCGGAGTTCTTCGGCTCCGAGGTCACGCACGACCTGGAGGCCTTCAAGGCCGGCTGCGATGTGATCGTTGCCAACCGCTGGAGCGACGAGCTCGTTGACGTGGCGGATAAGGTATACACTCGCGATTTGTTTAAGAGGGATTAGTTCATGACGGGATGTCGCAAGGACATAAAAGTGTGCTTTGCTGCGTCATCTGGTGGGCATCTGGAGCAGTTACTTGCGCTTAAGCCTTTGATGGAGCGCTACGACAGTTTCATCCTCACCGAGAAGACTGCCTATGATGCCAAGCTACCTGTGCGGGCTCGCTATGTGCGCCAGGTGAATCGACACGAGGCAAGCTTTCTTCCTCGAATGGCGTTCAATGCCGTGACGTCTCTTCGTTATTGGTTCACTGAACACCCCGACGTGATTGTGTGTACGGGGGTACTGGCTACCATACCGTTTTGCCTGATCGGGCATGCAATGGGCGCCAAGCTTGTGTATGTCGAGTCTTTCGCGAAAACTGACTCACCAACCATGACGGGAAAGCTGCTGAGCAAACGCGCCGATCGTTTTTACGTGCAGTGGGAGTCGATGCTATCCGTGTACCCCAATGCCCGCTTTGTCGGCGGCGTGTACTAGGGAGGTGGTCGCATGATATTCGTTACCGTAGGCTCCCAGAAGTTTCAGTTCGACAGATTAGTCAGGGCGGTAGATGCTCTCGTTGCTAGCGGTGTTGCTGAGGATGGAGCTTTTGCTCAGACGGGTGTGTGCACTTACATTCCTGAGTATTTGGAACACGAGGCGTTTCTCGATCGTGATTCCTTCCGCGTTCATATGGATGCTTGCGATGTCGTGGTAACCCATGGAGGTACCGGCGCCATCATCGGCGCCGTTAAGGACAACAAGAAAGTCATCGCTGTTCCGCGTCTAGCAAAATACGGCGAACATGTGGATGATCACCAGATTGAGATTGTTCGACAGTTCGGGGACATGGGGCTGATTGAGCCGTGTATGGACCCTACCGACCTGCCCGCCGCTTATGCGCGGGTGCTTTCCAAGGATTACCTGCCCTACAAGAGCAACGCGGCGCGGTTCTGCGCCGACCTTTCCGATTACATCGATGGCGTTGGAGGCGTACGATGAAACTTAAGAAAAGATTCGCGCTTTCTCTGAGGAACAACTTGCGCTTTATCCCCGACGAGGATTTTATTCGCATGTGCTTCAGAGCAAAGCTGCACTATAAGCTCGATCTTGATCATCCCAGGACCTTTAATGAGAAGCTCCAGTGGTGCAAGCTGCATTATCACAATCCAGTCTTGACCACGCTTGTTGACAAGTTTGAAGTGCGATCTTTTGTAAGGGAGCGTATCGGCGATGAGTACCTTGTTCCGCTTTATGGCGTCTACGATTCGGTGGAAGAAATCGACATTGATGAGTTGCCGGAAAAGTTCGTGCTGAAGTGCACTCACGACTCGCAGAGCACAATCGTGTGTACGGACAAATCAATATTCGATTTTGAGGTCGCTAAGAAACGCCTGCGTACTGCACTTCAACGGAATTGGTACTGGCAGGGTCGGGAGTGGGCCTACAAGGATATAGCTCCTCGTGTGGTTGCCGAGGCGTACCTCGACGAACCGGGTAGGCAGACCCCGACTGACTATAAGTTCTACTGCTTCGATGGTAAGGCGGCGCTCGTGCAGACCGATGCTGATCGCTTTACCGCGCACGATATGCAGTATTTCACTCCATGCTGGGAGCAACGTGGAGACATCAATCACGAAGTATCCAATCGTAAACCCACCGAAAAGCCCGAGAACTACGATTTGATGCTCAGACTTGCTGAGACGTTGGCGTCGGATCTTCCGCATGTACGAGTCGATCTTTACAACATCGCGGGCAATCCTTTCTTCGGCGAGATGACTTTTTACACCGGGGGCGGTTTCGACCCCTTCTACGCTGATGAGAAGCAGCCGGACAGGCTCGATTGCGAGCTCGGAGAGCTATTCGTTTTGCCTAAGCAGAATTCGTAACTGCGAATATAGCGGCGTAGGTAGTGTTATCTAGCGAGTGTGGATAATCCCGAGAAGAACATGGTCCAGACTCCGCCCGATCTGATTCACTCAGTAAGCCCTGGCTTACATCAAAGATTGCATTTGGAATGAAAGATAGAAATCCCATGGGCTTGGAACATTCAAGAACATGTTGCGAAAAGCGAATGATTGCCCTGGATTATTCTGCAGAAGCCTGGTTGAAGCTGCTCTACGGTGAGGTAGCCAAGTGAACGTCTGCATGATTACATACAATCTCGTCAATAATGGCATTGGCAAGGTAGTGCTCACATATTCGTTCGAACTTATCCGGCATGGGCACACGGTGACCTTGCTCGTCGGTGGTCCATGCGAACAAGAGAAAGTTGATGAGGCCGTAGCTCACGGCATCGCGGTCACACAGCTTCCCGATAAGAGGTCCGACACCCTTGGCTATTTCGAGGCGCTGAGCAAAGCCCTCGACGAGGGACAATTCGACATCTGCCATGTCCACGGCAACAGTGGTATGGTCTTCCCTGAGTTGGTTATAGCGAAGTGCTCCCGTGTTGTAGTGGTGGCCTGCCACTGTCACAGCACGGGATGCGAACATCCCGTGCTGCACAGGGTGCTGAGGCCTTTCGTGCCTCGACTTTGCGACTGCATGTTCGCGTGCAGTGACGAGGCGGGCAAATGGCTTTTTGGAAATGCGGGCTTTTCCGTCATCCCTAATTCCTTCGACCTTGACAAGTTCAGGTTCGATCCGCAAGCTCGCCTCGAGCTGCGCGGAGCCTACGGTATCGACGAGGACGTCTATATTCTTGGCAACGTGGCGAGGTTGAACCCTGAGAAAAATCATGCGTTCCTAATCAAGGTTTTCGAGGCATTTCATGCTGAGAACCCTGAATCGATTCTGATGATTGCTGGTGGGGGACCTGGAGAGAAGGATGTTAGGGCCTTGGTTGAGGCATCGCCTGCCCATGATTCGATTATGCTGCTTGGCAACGTAAAAGACCCAGCCAAGCTCTATTCGGCGATGGATTGCTTTGTGTTTCCCTCGATTCACGAGGGACTTGGTATCGTCCTCGTGGAGGCACAACTCGCCGGCCTTGAATGCTTCGTATCGTCCAATGTGCCGCAGGACGCTTGCGTGAGTGACAGGTTCCACGCGATTTCCCTTACAGAAACCGCTGAAAGATGGGCGGGCGAGATAGCTGCGATGGCCTTTTGGCCACATGATAGGAGCAAAGACTCCTTCCGTGCGGGGAGCCTGGAGCCTTTTGACATCTCCTCGAGCTACCACCTTCTTGAGAGCGCATACGAGGCCGCATTGGATCGTAAAGGAGGACGGGAATGAACATCAACGTCGACTTTGCCGAAGCCGCCGGTGGAAAGGGCTTCCCTCGTTCGCTCGGGACGTTTCTTTTGAACCCCTGCTTCCACGCTGTGGCTCTTTTCCGCCTGTCCGCCCTGCTCTACCGTTGCCATCTTGAGCCACTGGCAAAGATTGTTTGGTGTTTGAACAGGATGCTTTACCACGTCGATTTGGATTACAAAGCGAAGTTGGCACCGGGGTTTCGCCTCGTCCACGGGCTCGGCGTTGTTATAGGCGCTGGGGTCGTCAGCGAGGGGCCGCTCACAGTGTATCAGGGTGTGACCATCGGCGGCTCTCATGGACGTCATCGCGAAGATGGTCGGGGGGAGGTCTTCTGGCAGCCCCATTTCGGGAGCAACGTTATCGTGTACACGAACTCCTGCATTTTCGACCAATATACGTTGGGGACGGCGCGATTGTGAAGGCGGCTCGAATAGTTACGAAGGACGTTGGGCCTGGGGACAAGATATAAACGGAGGTTGCTTGTGCCGCTTGTAAGCATAATTATTCCAGTCTATAAGGTCGAAAAAGAACTTGGCCGCTGCGTTGACAGTGTCCTTTGCCAGACGTTGGGCGATATCGAGGTGATTCTCGTCGATGACGGGAGTCCGGATGATTGCCCTCGAATCTGCGATGATTACGCCCTTGCGGATTCGAGGGTAAAAGTTGTCCACAAGCAGAACGGAGGGCTTTCGGATGCGCGCAACTTCGGTCTGGCCGAGGCGACTGGGGATTACATCATGTTCGTTGATTCAGACGATTCTATCGAGCTCGATGCTTGCGAGAGGCTGCTGCGTTTGGCAACCGATTCCCACGCTGACATCGTCCTTGGGGATTGGAGGGTAACCCCGGGTCCGGACAGGCCCGATCACTACGCGTCGCTTGAGGAGGGAAAGGCATATCTCACTAAGGATTTCATTCTCACAGCTCTAAAAGCGGGAGAATGGTACCCGTGCGCATGCTTCATGTTTTGCAAGCTCTCGTTGTTTAAGGAAAACGGGCTCAGGTTTGCCGTGGGGCTGCTGCATGAAGACATGGAGATGCAGCCTAGAGTCTTTCTTGCAGCGGATACCGTCGTCTGCCTGAAATACAAGTTCTACAACTACATTCAACGGCCAGGCTCCATCATGAAATCGCAGAATTCTTCCGAACGTGCGGTTTCCATGTGCGAGATCCTAGGGCGCTGGAAGACTCAATTTGACGCAATCAACGATTTGGAGCTTCGCCACGCTTTATATGGCTATCTTGCGAAGTGCTATCTACACACTTGCCGCGAGCTTGGACTTCGGGGCGGCCTTGATGTGCCGGGCGTAGACAAGAAGTTTTTGTTCGAATACGGCACGAACACAAAAGAGAAGGCCAAGGCGCTGTTGTTCGCTGCTTCGCCGCGCTTCTACAGCTACCTTTAGGTGGGCCGGAATATGCATCATCAATTGTCGTGGACGCGAGATTCTATCTTGTCGAAACGGATACGCTTCGATTGGCTCACGGCGTCGCTCGTTGCTATCTACTTTGCGGTCTTCAAGTTGGTCTGCATCCCGAAGGTTCTGCAGCAAGGCCTTAAAGTCAGCTGCGTGTTCTTCGTCCTTCTCTTTCTCATCACCAACCTCAAAGGAAGAGAGTACAAACACCCGTCGGCCCTGTTTTGCATCATGGTCGTGATCTCGAGCATCGCGGGCTATCTGGCTGGGTACGTAGACTCCTCCAACTGCACCGACGCACTTCTCTACGCCATCTGTCTCTACGCCCTCGCCCTTCTAATTACGACATGCAGCAGACGTGGCAGGCTCGAGACTTTCATGAGCGTCTTCTTCTGGATGACCGTCATTTACTGCGTTCTATCTATTGTATTCATTGCAAGGGTGGGTACAGCCGATGGCCCCCTGCTCTACTATTTTGCAGGCAACAAGTTCTCAACGAGCTATTACTTCATCATGTTGGCATGTCTGGCTTACGCCAAGCTTCGTCGCGAAGGCAGGAGCAAAGATTTAGTCGTCCTGGTCACCGCGGGCCTTGGTTTGCTTGCCCTCGTCGTGGCTCATACGGTCTACTGCTCGACGGCCGTCGCAATGTCTGCCCTCTTGATTGCTTTAGTGATCCTCCCACGGAAAGCCCAGCGTATTCTAGAAAAGCCTGCAGTCGTCATAGCGGCAATGGTCTTGACGGGCGTTATCCTTGCCTTCTTATTACAGCTCCTCCAGGTGCCGTTTGTGAAGCATATTGTCGTAGACGTCCTCGGTGAGAACTTGACGTTGACGGGCAGGGATTTGATTTACAGTGGGCTTCGGGCCGTCATCAGCGAATCTCCTATCTTCGGGTACGGCTATGGAAACGCAGCCGTGGCCATGTACGTCGGGTATGGAAACGCTCAGAACTCTATTATGGAGACGCTCGTCAACTATGGTGTCGTGGGTCTATTCGCCGTCTTCTATATGGCCTGGACTAGCGTAAAAGGAGATAAGCCTTCTTGGAGCTGGGGCATGTACATCATGCTTTACGCGATGATCGCAGGATCTATCGTCGAAATTACGTACAACTACTACTTTTTCATTGCGCTCATGGCTATTTTCGTGGCTAGCGAGGATATCCAGAGTGGAGGAATCGAAAAAGACGAGAAGCAGAGTGTCTGTTGTGTCAATGGGGCGCTCACAAGGAGGTAAACATGCGCGTTGGCATTATGTCAATGCAGAGAGTCGTGAACCACGGCTCCTTCATGCAAGCATACGGATTAAAGTCAATGATCGAGTCGCTGGGACACGAGGTCCTTTTCGTTGACTACAAACCTTCCTCGTGCGTGCCGGGGCTCAGGGACGCACGAGGAAGGCTCAAGGACTTTCTTGGAAGGATTAAGGCCGATGTCAGGTTTACTGGCGCGGGAAGGCGTGCCCTCATTGCCGCAGGAATTTATAAGCGAACTCCGATGGACGTCGAATATGAGAGATGCCTCGGTCTTCTCGGCGTCGACCCGTGCAAGCGCAACATCGGGGAGCATGTCGACGTTCTTGTCATCGGAAGCGATGAGGTCTTCAACTGTACACAGGCGGGACCAAATGTCGGTTTCTGCCGCCAGCTTCTTGGTTGGGGGAACAACTGCGAATCCGTAATCAGCTATGCCGGGTCTTTCGGGCACACGACTTTGTCCGACCTTGAGAAGTACCACGTGGCCGACGACGTGAGGAATTGCTTCCGATGCTTCGACGCCATTTCTGTTAGGGACGCAAACTCCCGTGCCATCCTCGAGGCCCTTGGAATCGATGGCGTTAGCACGCATCTCGACCCAGTTCTTGTCTCCGGTGTCGAAAATGTTGAATGGAAGCCCGTAGAGACACCAGAACGTTATGCCCTAGTTTACGGATACGGCAACCGTTTCACCCAGGACGAAGCCGAGGCCATCAGGGCCATCGCCGAGAAAAGGGGCGTCAAGCTCCTTGCGGTCTACGGACATCAAGATTTCTGCGATGAGAACGTCGATTGCGGCCCTGATGAAATTCTGAATTACTTCAAAGGAGCCGATTTCGTGGTGACTGACACCTTCCACGGAACGATATTCTCCGCCATAACGCACGTCCCTTTCGCGGTGATAAAGCGCGGACAGAATGCAAACAAGCTTGTTGACCTTCTCGACAGGTTGTCGCTCAAGGAGAGACTCGCGACGACACCAAAAGACCTCTCGTTTATTCTCGACAAGCCCCTGGAGTTTGAAGTTGCCGATGCCGTCAGAGCGGCCGCTCGCGAAATCTCCCTGTCTTATTTAAGGTGCAACATTTCCGTTGGCAGGGGGGTGCGTTAGGCGTTCTGCCAAAACCGATGGGAGACAAAAAGAAATTCGCCCTTAACTTCGCCGCGCAAATCGCGGTACTCGGCACTCAGTTCATCATTAGCTTCGTTCTCACGCCGATCGTGCTCCAGAAGCTCGGCGACGAGGCATATGGGTTCGTAGGGCTGGTCAACAACTTCGTCAGCTATGTCGCAATCATCACTGCAGCACTTAATGCCATGGCAAGCCGGTTCATCACGGTCTCCTACCATGAGGGGGATACCGAAAGGACCGAAGAGTATTTCTCTTCGGTCTTTTTCTCGAACTGTATTATGGCATTTGCAATTTTCGTGGGATCGGTGTTCCTCGCTGCTAACATAGAGACCCTTGTCAGTGTGACGCCGGAATTGGTCAGCGACTTGAGAATCACCGTTCTGCTCGCGTTCATGAATGCTGGGATAGGGCTGCTTACGGTCGTATTTGGTGTTGCGGCGTTTATAAAAAACGAGTTATTCCTAAATTCCATCGGCCAGCTTCTCGGTTCGGTCCTTCGTGTCATCTTCCTGTTCGTCCTGTTCTGGGTAGCCTTCCCTCATATGTGGTACTTCAGCGTCGCGGGCCTCGTGGCGACAGTCGTGACCGGCGCGGCGCAAGTTGCTGTGACACGCAGGCTCCTTCCCGAACTCAAGCTGTCGCTTTCGCGGTTCAGTCCCAGCAAAGTCTGGGAGCTTCTCAAAATCGGTGTGTGGAACAGCCTCAAGAACGTCAACAACCTCATCCAGACCGGCCTCGACCTCCTGGTTGCCAATATCTTCATTAGCGGGGCCGCCATGGGACTCCTGTCCATTGCTAAGACGGTCCCCCAGGCTTTGACTAATCTTTCCGGAAGTATAGCGAACCTCTTTTACCCTAAGATGGCCCAAGCCTATGCCCGTGGGGACAAGGTAGAACTGGTGAGCAGATTCGATTTCGCTATGCGTTTCACCTCAGCGTTCATGATCGTACCGCTTGCCGGGTTCATCGGCTTCGGGCCGTCGTTCTACTCCCTATGGCTGCCTGGCCGTTCTGTTGCCGAATTAGGCGATATTCAGCTTCTTTCGGTTTTGACCGTCATTACGCTCATTGCGAGCGCTCTTGTCGAGCCCCTATATTATGCGAACACGCTGACCACAAAAATTAAGGGTTCAGTCCTCATCGCCTTCGGGTTCAGTTTGGCAACGCTCGCCATAGAGTTTCCTTTGATCTTATTCACCTCGCTCGACAAGCTCACCGTCATCGCCGGGACAAGCTCGATTCTGATGTTTGTCCGTCACGCGCTTGTCCAACCATTATATTGTGCGGTCGTCATCGGCGTGCGCAGGCGGACGTTCTACAAGCCGCTTATGCGAGAGGTATCCGTTTTCGTGGTCCTTTGGTTCGGCTACGCGCTTGTTGACCAGGTGGGTCTGTGCACAAATTGGGCTACGCTCGTAGCCGTTGCTTTTGCTGCTGCCGTCATCGGTTATACCTTCGAGCTGCTCACTTTGTTTGACAAGGGAGAACGTTTTGTAATTTTCGACATCTTGCGAGATAAACTTGGCTTTAGGAGGGGAAATGTCGGCTAACTTCGTTTGCGGTGACTTGACGTGCTCTGGGTGCGGAGCATGCGTCGAAGCGTGCCCCTTCCATGCGCTTAGCATGAAGGAAAGCGGCCTTTGTGGCGAGCCCGTGCCGACTGTCGACCCCTCAAATTGCAGGGATTGTGGGCGATGTCATGCTGTTTGCCCCGCATGCGCTCCCGTCGAGCTCAGGAAGCCCCTAAAGACCTATGCTGCTTGGAGCAGTGAACCGAGTGACGTTGCGCTCTCTTCATCGGGCGGCATTGCCACAGCGCTTGCAAGGAAGGTCATCAACGGGGGCGGCGTCGTTTACGGAACGGCTTCTGTGAACGGGGCGGCGCGCTGCGTTTCAGTCGATCGAGAAGTCGACTTGGAGAGCCTACGTGGATCCAAGTACGTCTACAGTGATCCCGGCGGCGCATACAATGACGTCAAAAAGTATCTCGCTGACGGCAGGAAAGTACTCTTCATCTCGACACCATGCCAGGTCGCTGCCTTGCGCTCTATCGTTGGCGATACGCGCGAGGGCTTGATTTGCATCGATCTCATATGCCACGGCACCCCTCCGATTGCATTCCTTCGCGAACATTTGGACCTTAAGGTCAAAGGAGGCTGGGATTCGTTCTCGTTTCGTGGGGCGAACGATTTCCACATGTGCGCATATCGCGACGGTGAGCTCGTCTTCGACGAGCCCTGTTACGAAGACGAATATTTTTCCGTCTTCGTAACAGGTGCCATCCATCGTGACGTCTGTTACGAATGTCCTTACGCGTGCAACCAGCGGGCGGGAGACATCACTCTCGGAGATTTTTGGGGGCTAGACAAGTCAACACTGGGGTCTGCGCCGCCCGGCAAGGTCTCCGTAGTACTGTGCAATACGGAGACTGGCATCGACGCTCTCGCCGATTTGCCTGAGACCGTCTACCGCGAGGAGCGCCTCTTCAGCGAGGCCGACAATGTGGAACAGACTAACCTCCACGAACCCTCCCCAAGGACAAGGGACAGGTCTCGGTTTCTTAAGGCATATGGGAAGGTTGGGTTCGAATCGGCCGTTCGGAAGACTTGGGCCTGGAAACGATTCTGGCTTCGCACCAAGAAGCACAAGTTGCTGAAACTGATTGGGAAGTGACCGATTGTGAGATGTGGATAACGTGCGCCCTTGAACTGTTTTTCAGGAACCTACCGACGACCTTTGCACTATCACTGCGAGGCCCATTTAGTCGCAGGGGAGGGTGCCGGCTATCCTGTCGGCATCCTCGATGACATTAAAGTTGATTTCGTTCATTAACTGAGCTTCGATGAAGCCTTGGCGAAGCGGTGTTCAAGGTTGGATAAATTTCTTATTTGTAACCCCTGATTCAAAAGGGTCTATTCATTTCAATTTAACTAATTTTGCTGCAACTGAATTATTATTCAGTGATTAATTACAGCACAGTCGTTGATTCGGATTCTCCTCACCGGATTCTAGTTTCGGTTGCGGCGGCAGCTGCCTGCCAAAGGGCGCCACGCAGCTGCTGACGAACTACAAGTACGTGCCGCAGAGCAAGATCGAGGCCATCGTGGAGGCCAACCGCATCCGCAAGGAATTCGCGGCCGGCGTGATGCTGCAGATGGGGTGGGATCACATGGATGCCGGAAAGGGGAATCCTGTCTTGGGCGTGCGCTGCCTGTTAATGGAGCTCAGCTCCGATTCCCTCCGAGTGAGTTCCATCCAGGGTATCATGAAGCGCGTGAAGGCCAAGAACTGTCCGTGGTGGTTAATGAGCCCACGCTGGACGCGCCGGAGTTCTTCGGCTCCGAGGTGACCCACGACCTGGAGGCCTTCAATATCGGCTGCGACGTGATCGTCGCCAACCGCTGGGGCGACGAGCTCGCAGATGTGGCGGACAAGGTGTACACGAGGAATCTTTTTAAGAGGAACTAGGGGAGAGTTGCCTGTGCTAGGTAGGACCTGGCTGACGGCGAAGTCACCTTAGCTTAGGACGGGGGTGTATCGGCTAGCGCCGATACACCCCCGTCTTTCGTAGTTATCAGCAATTACAACAACGGATTCCGAATGTGCAAGTTCAGCAAGATCTGCACTAGGGAAGACATTAGCTGTTAAAAATATTGAATCAGTAAACACTTGATCTAGTGCTGCAAATCCGGGAATGACCGATTGGGGAACACGCAATGCAAGCCAATGAAATCACCGAGGCAATTAAGAATTACATGCAATGCGACGCTATTGGTCTTCAAGCGTTAGTCCTGCATGGCGAATGGGGTTCAGGCAAGACTTATTATTGTGAGAACGATCTTAAAGCTGCTCTAAAAGGAATAGACGTAAAGACATGTCGCGTGTCGCTATTTGGTGTATCCGATTATGACGAGGTTCTCAATCGGGTTACCGCTTCCTGTCTCCCTTTATCTGATAAGGTTGCACACGGTGTGGGTGCCGCGATAAGCGCTTTAGTGAAAAACACTATTAAAGCTGGTTCCTCAATATTAAGCGAAAAAATCGAAGACCTTGGAATTCAGTTAACTCTAAAACCAGATTTGTTACTGCCTTTACTCGACATGAAGAAAGTTCTCGTGATTTTTGATGATTGCGAACGAAGCCGCTTCGCTCAAGACGATCGAGTATTTCTTGGGTTCGTAAATAATATGGTCGAAAATCATGGCTGGCATGTAATGCTTGTCAGAAATAAGCCACTGTCATTTAAGGATGAGAGCTCTGTCGAAAAAGCGATTATGGGCCAAATCCTATTTGAGCCTGATCTTCAGGCACTTTATCGGGGCTTAGTTAAACCCAAACTGCAATTTCCAGAACATATTGATTTTGATATTGATGACGCGATTATTGATGGAATTAAAGGATCCGCCATTAATGTAAGGGCTTTATCCAGATCAATTCCAACCATTAACTGCGTCTTGGGCACATCAGTTCTTGTCGATAAGACCGTAAAATCATGCGGGAGAGCCCAAGCACTCTCGGATTTTATTAGTTATGCAGTCCTGGCATCGGCAGGAAATACTCCCAAAAAGCCCGATACCTCAAACAAAGCTGTGAACATGATCGATAATTCTAAGGTCATTGAATACGAAAACTATTTACTGGTATCAGAGGCTCTTGCCCCCTTAATAGAAGGCGGGAAAGTAAGCCCTAATGCTATCGAGAACTCTTTCAAGGAGTTCGTTCTAGCCAAAAACCCAGAATCCTCCGCGGATCTCAAGGCCCGAGACATAGAAAACCAATGGTTTGCTTTGCCCTGGCTGGAAGATGATCAGGTCGAATTGTTAGCGAACCAACTTGAAATACTTTTAACTGAGGGACAGTATTCTCTAACTTGGTTTTATAAGATTATTAGGATTGCGCTTAATCTAATTGATCTTGGATTCTGGGATGAATCATTTCGCGAGAAGCTTCTCGAATCGCTTCGGCTAGCCGCCAATCATGACCCTAAGTGCAACGCGGACATATTAAGGCAAGAGCGGGCAATGGCCAATGACTTTTACGGTATGAACGCTGATCAAATTATGGATGAGCTTATATCAAACGTTGAAAAAGAGGAAAGTGAACGAGCATTAAATCGCATCAGCCTAGAGTTGTCCGATGTTGATGGGGATACAGGAAATACGCTCTCCAACCTATTTAAAGAAGCTATGCAGTCCGGGTACTCAAGGACGATTGTGAATGTACCAGCGGAATATGTTGCTGCGTCAATCTATGAAGGAACCGCAGTTTCTCAAATGTCTCTACATTCATTTTTCAATAGAGACATAAAGAAGTACTTAGATGGTCAGAGCTTAACCGAAGCTATTGAATGGTTAAGAAGTATTGACGGCAGATTAGTCAAGGTCGGATTCAAATCACGCATGGGACAGTTGAGGACCGAATGGATTCGCAATGACATCAAAGAAGCTATTGAAGAGTTGGACGAAAGGGCTCAACGTATATCCGCAGATTCCGATAAAGACATGTGATTGAGTAAAGTCGTTCAATAGCTTGTTGGTATAGCACGTCTGGCTCAACCCGAATTCATCCTTTCACCGACTGGCAAAACGATTTACACCTAATTCCTGCCACAGCTCAGGGGCAATTTCTTTGTTTATGGCTTGATCTCGCTAAACTAATAACTGCTGCTACCAGGGCATTTTCTGGTGCACATTCTATTGGCTCCTGCGAAGATCGGAGCGGGTATGTTTGCTGCCGAGTCCTACACCAGCCGTCATTACATTGCGATTGTTGCCATGGCCTGCCTATGCGTTTTGCTGGGCGGGCCTTCTTATGCCGCGGGCGCGGAGAGCCTCATCATCGCGGGCGCGACGTACTACGAGTCGGACGTGTCGGGCCCCGGCTGGGCCTGGACCGATGCCGACCACCTGGAGCTTAACGGCTACGCGGGCGAGGCCATCGGCGCCGAAGGCGACCTGGTGCTAACGCTTGCCGGGCAAAACTCCGTGACGGAGTCGCATGCGCCCGATGCGGACATCACGCTGTGCGGCATGGAGGTGTGGGGCAACCTGACGCTTCGCGGTACCGGGACCCTGACGGCGACGGGCTCGCAGTGCGGGATCCACGTCTCTCAGGCGCTCGCGGTGGACGGCTGCACCGTCGATGCCCGGGCAGACGGGGCCGATATCACGGACGAGGCAGTCGCCGGCGTGATCGCAGGCGACATGGCCGTGCGCGGCGGCGGACGCGTCATTGCCGCGGGCGCCGGGTCCGGAGCGGGCGTGCGCGCCTACGGCGTGTATCTGCAGGATGCGGGCCTTGGCGATGGTGCGGCCGGCTGTCGTCTTTCCGTCGACGCCTCGTGGCTTGATGCGACCGGCGCCGACGGCGGCGTTGCGTGCACGGGCGGCTCGCTTGTGTCTGCGCGATTTGTAACGCCTGCTAGCGGGACCTTTGGTACTAGTGGCGTGGTGGATGCTGCAGGGGTCGTGGCACCGCATGTTTTGATTGAGCCCGATGTAGCCACGCCTCCGGCGGGGGAGACCGACAGGGGCGAGGTGACTGGCGATAGCGCGGGCAAGTCTCCCACCGATGCTAACCCCGCTGCCGGAGAGCCCACCACAGGACCCACGGTAAATCCGGCGCTGAAACCAGCGGCCGCGACAACCAAGATAACAACGACAGTAACCAAGACCACGGTCGCCAAAGTCCCCAAGCCCAAAGCTGCCACCGCGGCAACTGCGGCACTCCCCAAGACCGGCGACAGCAACTGGGTCGTCGCCTCTGTGGCGCTTTTCCTACTGGGGACAGCGCTCTTGGCTGCCGCATATCGCTGCTAGGGCCCCGTTTAAGCGAGACCAGGGGGTGGTGAATGCAGCTATTGCAGAAGTCTATAGCCTTCTACTAAATCATCTTCTTAGAGATTGGTGCCGTATCAGCTATCGCTGCGACGGCACTATTTTGTTTAGCTCGACTGCCTCTCGATCTGTTACCGATGTTGAGCCCTACACCCCATCCGCCAGAGCGATAAGATAATTGCAATTCAAATACTGCCGTTTATTAAGCTTCTTGTTCCACTTAAGGATTGATATATGTCTAATGAAACTGAAGTTGAGGTTGATGATTTAGCCTCGTATATCAAATACATCAACGGACTTTCACCAACAATTAATGGTGACGCCAGAACATATGAATCTACATTTGTTTTCCGAGGACAAGGATCCACTAAGTTTAATCTTGTTCCGTCAATCGGAAGAGACAGCTATCGGCGTGAACTGGGATCGGACACCATTTCCCCTATCATAGGCAGTCTTACGCACGAGGCGGACATTATTGAAACTGCCTGCCGCATAATGCCAAATATCTTCAAGCGAGATTTGCTTCCGATTGATCTTTTAGCCTGCCTCCAGCACTACGGAGTCCCCACCAGACTATTAGATGTAACTTCAAACGCGCTTGCCGCCCTCTATTTCGCCTGCGGCAATCCTGAAGACGTGGGCGAAGTATTTATCTTTAGGCGACCGGGAGGAGATAAGCGGGAATATCCCATCTGCCAGGCAATTGCGGACTCTTGGCATCTGTTTATGAACTCAAAGATTCTGTCTCATTTTGCCTCGCTTGCAATATCTAGACCATACTTTGACTATCAACGTGATCTAGTGCTTTCAAATTGCCCTGAACCAACTGATCAGGCAAAATGGTTTAAGAAGTGCTGCGAAGATACATTATTTGTCTACGGAACTAGATATCTTGATAGACAAGCCGCTCAGTCCGGCCAATATATTCTTTTCCCAAATGACATTCGTGGTAAGGATTCTTCTTTGTCGTTTGATGACTTAATAAGTCCACTGCCCAAAGACAGTCCCGTGATAGCCGGTCGTTGCATAGTGCCATCTAATAGAAAAGCATCAATACTGAACGAGTTGAGTAAACTTGGCATTACCGAAGCTTCGCTCTTTCCCGACAGCATTGAGAAGAGATGCGCCGGCATAGTGAGTGAGATTAAGAGACACCGTCACTGAAGATTCCTCTTAATATCAGCGTAGAGAATTATGCTTCAGGCATTATGTCATACGTACTTATAAGGTTCATTGCCTAAAATCTCAATTTAAAACCGATATTTGTTCAAAGCTAACAAATATCGGTTTTAAAACTATATAATTGTTCTTGTTATTTAAGGATGTCTGTGAATAATCGATATATTTGAAAAGGATTCTGAAGATGATCCTCAATTTTTCATTTAAGAACTTTCAGAGCTTTCGAGATGCTCAACAGTTCTCGTTTGAACCGATTTCGAGCAAAAAGGAACTTGGGCCTGTGCGAGTGGCTGCGGTTTACGGCGCAAACGCGTCAGGCAAATCAAATTTCCTAAATGCTCTTTACTTTGTCTCTTACTTTGTTCGTACAGGTTATGCGGCAGGCGATGCGAATTCTCAAATACCCATCGTCCCCTTTTTACTTGACTCGGAATCGCGATCAAGTGACACAGAATTCTCGATAGATTTTATCGCTAGCAACTTAAAGTATGAGTTTTCATTTGGTGTGAACAAAAATGAGGTTACATATGAGAATCTCACTGTGTATCGATCAAAACAGCCGTCCCTTCTCTATGATCGCTCTTCGATAAACGGGGAACAGTCAATTAAATTTGGTAGTACCTTTACAGGTGCAAAAAAACAACTTTGGGATATCACGCGCAATAATTCTTTGTTCTTATCTGCTGCAGCGGCGGCTGGAAGTGATGTAATTCAACCCGCATTCACAGCTCTTGCCAATGACATCAATCTCTATGATGCAACGCATTATCTAGCAGAACTCGCCACCATAAAAAAGCTGTTTATCAACGATGACGCTCGAGCTCAGATGCTATCTCAGCTCATTAAATATGCTGATATCGGAATTGACGGCATAGATGTCCGTCAATCGGAAGGCGTCATGGGTTTAAAAGACTCACTCATTGGACTCGATGAGATTCCGGAAGAGGCGCGTAATAAAATTGCAGAAGACTTTAAATTGTCGTTCGCTTATGACCTGTTCTTCCACCATAAAGGCTCGGGAGATGGCTTTTGGCTGGGCTCCGCCCATGAATCGGAGGGCACAAAAGCTGCGCTGGCGTTTTTCTCGGTAGCCTTACGTTCTTTAAGCAGTGGGACCACAACAGTAATTGACGAGCTTGATTCGAGCCTTCATCCTACGCTCCTGCGCGACTTCGTCTCACTGTTCGCCGATCCCGACACAAATCCAAAGGGCGCGCAGCTAATCTTCTCGACCCATGATGTCACCTTGATGACGCGAACCAGCCCTATGGAAGAGGTGCTTGAACGTGACCAGGTCTGGTTTGTGGAAAAGGACTCTGAAGGTGCTTCGCAATTAATTGCTGCGATGGAGTATTCGCCTCGTGCAAATGAGAATCTGGGGCGCAATTACTTAAACGGTGTCTATGTGCCGCTGCCCAACCCAAGTTTTCATCAACTTGTGGCCCAACTCATGAAGGAAGGCGCTGACATAAATGGCTAAGGCAGAAAGGAGAGGGCTTGCTCGCGGCCGCAAAAAGCAGACAAGAGCCAAGCGAAAGCGCCACCTAATTGTGTCCAATGGAAAGGTGACCGAAACCGAATATTTTAACTTCCTTATTACTGAAATGGACGTTCGCGGAAGCGTGCTGTATCGGCATATTGACGGAGACCCTTTGAAGGTGGCCAAGCAGCTTTCGCGAGAGCTCGATTCAGATAAAAAGGCCGTTAAAGCAGGCGAAATCGAAGCATTGAGTTCCGCATGGATCGTGGTCGATTCAGATGAGTTCAGAAACCTAGCCGCAGCAGAACGAGAAGCAAAGACAAAGGGAGTTAGGCTCGCAATCTCTAATCCATGTTTTGAAGTATGGCTTATCGATCATGTCTCACCATGCCCGGAAACTTTTGCATCGACGCCACAATGTGAGAAAAGAGCGCGCGACCTTGGCGTTCTAAAATCTACTGACCCCAACAGGTCCTCCGCGTCAAAGTTCAAGTCGGTAAATCTCGAAATAATTGACGGCAACAAGGGCCAGGCTTTGACCAATGCCGCAAAGCACAATACGGATGATAAACGTCGTGCAAGAGAAATGAATCCGGACAACGTTGCCGCCTATCAAGTATGGACAGACTTGCCTGATCTTGTAGATGACGTATTTGGGTCGGGTAACTAGTGTGATTCATCCCGCGTTGGGGGCAGACATTTAACTCAATAAGTTGTAAACGAGGTAGCAATGCTTTGGAGCTATGTTCAGCTAGATGACGGCGCTGGTCGAGCTGCACAAGAAAATCATTCAATAGCGGACGAGAAGAATTCAACATTACCGATTTCGCTCGACGACTCTACGTCGATCGACCATGCAGTTGAGTTAACCATTACGGGCATGCCCAACGCGCTCAGACTCTTGGAGAACTCATGATGGCGGCTACGCGGCAGAGTGCTCGTTTGTTCCCGCCGCTCGTGCTCGATGATGCCAGTTCGCTCGAAGCCTTGGCCGGCGCCGTCATGCGCCTTCACAATACGCTGCTAACAATCGGACGCTGCTATACGACCGATGCCGCGGGCGACAGGGCTATGCTCGAGCTCGGACGCATCGAGTCCGTGCTTGCGGGCGCGTTCTGCACGATATTCGGCCAATCGCCAGCCGATTGTTTCACGGACATCTTTGACCAGGTCGCCTACGTCGCCGAGCACATGGTCAAGGACCACATCTTCGAGGACGGCAACAAGCGAACCAGCCTTGTCTTTGCGTTGTCCGTCCTAAGGTTCGCCGGCACTCCGGTCGTGCTGTCCGACAGCCCCGAACCCAAAGACAACCAGTACTACGCCTGGATCCAGGACCTCGTTGCTAGACGCCGCACGCTCGACGATCTAGCCAACGAGCTTAGGTGCCATTGCATCGTGATCTCCGACGACGCTTCGCACGTATAGAATCAAATCATCCGCACGCCAGCTATGAGATGGATTGGACGTCACATGGAGATCCCCAACACCCTGTGCAGCAATGTATACGACTTTGCGTTTTGCCCCGAGCCCTGTTACGAGCGCTTGGCCGACCTCGCCGACCCCGAGGACTGGGGTCCCGGCAACCGCATCCTCAAAAACTACCTGTCGTTTTCGTTTAGCCGCGCGGTGTTCTTGACCGAGCGCGACGTGGACCAGACCGCCCCGTCCAACTTACCGCTGGTGTTCGACGACGACCGTTGCCTATTCAACACCGGCCTGTACACGCGCCGCTACGAGACCATCTACGGCCTGTTTGAGCCCAACACCAAGCCCGACGCGCGCCAGCGCTGGTTTTTGAAGGGCTTCTTTAAGGAGAGCGACCCCATGCTGGTCTCATTTGAGTACCTGCCGCGCCGCGTGCGCTTTGCCGAGGACCCCTCCGAGCTGGTCTTTGACTACCGCCTGCCCATCCGCTCCAACATCGACCACATTCTGGGCGATGAGGAGAACCTTACACGCATTCCCGCTAGCCTGATGGGGGAGGGCAACTCGCTGCTGCTGCGCCGCGCCTTTGAGGGAGCTGTCGTCGAGGCCGCCCGCCGCGCCGCAGCCAACTACACGCTCGCGGTGCCGCAGTTCTACGGCGGCCGGATCCAGCTGCTCTTGCCGCTGTGCCTGACCGGCGACAAGCCCGAACTGGCGCTGACCATCCAGCGCGAGGACGGCTTCTACGCAGCGCGCACCTGCCTCACGCTCGACATGGCCTACAACAACGCACGACTTATCTGCCGCCCAGAGACCTCGTGGATAAAGCGGTAAATGGTGGTTTAGCTGCAGTTTTTCCGATTGCTTTGGTTGTTTTGGCTTGGCTAGCACCCACGAATTTAGAATCGAGAGCAAAAAGTTCTTGGTAAACCATGCGCGGCTATGATAGTATCTCTTTTGCCGAAAGGCGACGGGCGATTGGCTCAGGGGTAGAGCATATCCTTCACACGGATGGGGTCACAAGTTCGAATCTTGTATCGCCCACCATCTAAAGCACAGGTCAGAGGTGTTAAGCCTCTGGCCTTTTTTTTGACACCAAATCTGACACCAAAATCGAATCGAAAAATTTAAACTCGTTTCTAGCTGATCTCTCATGTGCTGACGTCATCGCGCGTTTTGCATAAAGCTCATGCGCTCTTTGATTGAATTTGCCATGGGATTCACGCACAAATGTGGAGATAGGGACCACGGCCCCAGAACGCCTGCCAGCAGATTTGTGCCACACGGCGATCTTTAGGCGAAATGCGTCAAGCTATTGGCCAGCATTTGGTCAGCTTCCGGTACTTACCCGCATGATGCCGCCATTGATAATCGGTCTACTTGCAAACATAACGGCACGCAGCCAAAGCTAGGGGAGGCCCATATGGACGAGACCGTCTGCGCAAACACCGCATTTCGCTACTGGCGCTGCCCACCGCAGATCCGCGACCTCTACCCAAGACTGCCAAGCCCAGAAGACGGCTGGCGAGCCCTATCTCAATCGCCCTTTGTAGTCGACGTCCTCAAAACTCCGATTATTACCACAACAGTGCCCGGTGGCGTGAACTACCATTCGGGATTACGGACAACAATCCACTGTGATGATGCTTCGGGGGTGGATAGCACGCTGGAAACCGCGATGAGCTTTAGGGTTACCAATCCACTTGCGACGCTATTTACCATGGCGCGCTTTGTGTCTCCAACCGATCTTGTCCTTGCCATGTACGAATTTTGCGGATGGTTCTCAGTCTTTGAGCCCACTGCCGCAGCAGAAGCGGAACTAGACAAAGCCAAAGACGCTGCCGAGAATGCAACCACTGAATCCCTCTTTGACCTCGATGAAAGCCAAGGCGAACCACAATGGAAACGCGTTTATGCGCGCATAAAAGTCAAAGAACAGGTAAATACGAAGGGGTCCAACGGACAAAAGAAAACAAAGGAGGTCACAAGGCTAAAGGGCACTTCGCTCTGGATGAGGAAGCCGCTCATCGAATTACACGAGCTTCATGAGTACGCCAGTAAGATTAAAAGACGAAAGTGGGGTACGAAGTTTTACAACGCCACGCAGCTGGTGACAGGTATAGCAGCTTCTCCGCTTGAAGTTGCAGGAATTTTATTGCTATCGCTTCCTCGCTCGCGCGGCGGTGCCGGCTTTCGAAACGTGTATGTTAACGACCTTACGCCGCTTACCGCATCGGCGCAGATCATTGCAGGGCAAAAAGTCTGCTACGGGGATATCGTGATCGTAAATCCAACCATAATGAAGGCAGGCATCGTGGAGATTCAGGGAGAGGTTATCCACGGATCAGGCGCCGTGCTCGACCACGATGCCAAACGCATGACGGCGCTGCAAAGTATGGGGTATGACGTCTTCTTGGTTACGCACGACATGCTTAACGATGCCGAGCAACTTGATGCGATCGTGCGAAGTCTTTGCTCGCGCTTGGAATTGCGCTATAGGTGTAAAACTAAGGCGCAAAAGACAAAGGAAATGGAGTTACGAGCCAACGTGCTGTGCAACTGGCTGGAAATCGGTCGTTAGACGGGTGCCTTGCTCACTTCCGGGCGCCCTCGGTCGGCTGCCTGCGATGCCGCCGCCGCGAAACCGGCCCATCTACTACGTTTAAGCCCGACCCCTCGACCATACCCCGTATTTCGCGAAAACCGCAGGCCGTCTACCTGCGGTTTTATTTTTGCCCGAGACGCCATGGTCGGGGGATGCCGGCCAAACGTAGTAGATGGGCCGGTTTCGTGGCGGGAGGCCCCGGGGGCGGGCGGAGTGGAGCCTGATGGGAGGGCGGCGGCAGCGCCGCCCTCCCGCGGGGCGCGCCCCGCGGGCTTAGTCGGGCATCGCGGGCCCATCGCTCTCGAGTCCGTCCCGCATCCGCGCCGCCGCCCCAGGAAAGTTTTTCCAAAATTCTCCTTGCATCGGCGGGGGAGTTCCCGTATAGTACTTCTTCGCACGGGGGCGTAGCTCAGCTGGGAGAGCGCTTGACTGGCAGTCAAGAGGTCAGGGGTTCGATCCCCCTCGTCTCCACCATCGTGAATGCAAAGGCCTTCGGAATCCCGGAGGCCTTTTTTCATGTCAAAATACCTCGCGCCACAAACCCCTCCTTCGGCAACAAAAAGTTGCACAATTTATTTCCCATGTCTGTACGTAGTTTGTTAGACAAACGCGATTATCGGCGCAGCTCGCTGCTTAATTTAGGCTTCAGGAACGCCCCTAATTACCGCCAGTATCTCAATAACCTGCGTCAACGTGAACAACATCCCAAAACAACCCCCTTGAGGACGTTAAATGAAAGATATGTTGTGCAACGCAGCCCAAATCAGCTTTGCTACCAGCTTGTGCTAGGATACTTAATGTTACATGAATTCAACTGTGCTCACGGCTTCAGCAAGTCACAAAGCGCAGGGTCGATCAGCATCCGGCCGTAACGGCGGTGTCAGAAACACCACGAGCTCCAATAAAGAAGTCATGCGACGTTATTTATTTGCATTGGGTAATTCCATGGTGCAATAAATAGCTTGTATGTCAATGCGAAACAGTTTTGCAGCTGGCTTCGTGCGGTCCAGTTTTGTCCCCGCTTGACTGGTTCGCACGCAGCCAGCTGGAGTCGCGGTTATTTTTGCGATACACGTCCGCGTCTCTAGCAACTGCATTTGTACATACCGTTCACGGTGAGGCAGAGCCACGTGCTTGTCTAACTGGGCTCAGGGTTTGAATATGGAGCGCCTTCGCGCACAAGCGCCCTGGCGAAGCCATACACAAACCCCGTGAGCCACACGTAAGACAGCAAGGGGGTGGTGCTCGTGTGGTATGTGATCCAGGTCATTAACGGTCGCGAAGACGTAATGCGCGAGCGCATTGAGCGTATGGTGCCGGCTGGTGCCATGCAGGAGCTCTTTTATCCCCAATTTCAAACCGAGATCAAAGTACACGGCGAATGGGTCAATACGACCAAGCCGCTCTTTCCCGGTTATCTTATCTGCGACACGGCAGATCCCCGCACCGTGCAACAGTATCTGCTTCGCATGGACGACTTTGCCCGGGTGCTTTCCCAGGACGGTCAGTTTGTGCCGCTGGCAAAAGAAGAGACCCAGCTCATTGGCAGCTTTACGCATAGGGGAGACCGCGTAGTACCCATGAGCGAGGCCCTAAAAGACGGCGACCAGGTCGTAGTTACGGCTGGTCCGCTGCTGGGCCACGAGGGCCTCATTAAAACTATTAATAGACGCAAGAGCACTGCTTTTTTGGAGCTCAACCTGTGCGGCCGACGCGTAACCACGCGCGTTGGTCTTGCTGTGCTTTCAAACGAGCAGCGCGTCATGCGGAATCTCAAAAAGGCGATTGTCTAGCTGCAAGCGGTCGCTACACAGAACAGGGAGGATCTCCGACCTGGGGACGAAGTATTGGAAGAGAACGTGTCGGAAAAAACTCAAGATGCAACGGATGTGCCAGCGGGTGCAGCGTTGATTGCTCAGGCTATGGACCGGCGTGAGGGAGACGGCCGCTACAAGGCCATGCAATCCATCATGGACTGGGATCGCTCGCGCTTGGCCTACCGGGCCGTCAAGCGCGCCTTCGACATCGTGTTCAGCGGTGCCGTGCTCGTTTTCATCGCTATCCCCAGCCTCGTGCTCGCCGCTGCCATCCGCCTGGAGAGCGAGGGCAACCCGTTCTACAGCCAGATTCGCGTGGGCCAGACCCGCCACGACGGCACCCTGTCAACCTTCCGCATGTGGAAGTTCCGATCCATGTACAAGGACGCCGATGAGCGCCTCGCCGAGCTCAAGGAGCAAAACGAGATCGCCGGTGCCATGTTCAAGATGAGGGACGACCCGCGCGTAACGAAAATCGGCAAGTTCATCCGCAAGCACTCCATCGACGAGTTCCCACAGTTTCTGAATGTGTTTCTGGGCCAGATGAGCGTCGTTGGGCCCCGTCCGCCGCTGCCTAACGAGGTCGCGGAGTACACCGAGTACGACCTGCAGAGGCTAGCAGTGAAGCCAGGTATCACGGGACTCTGGCAGGTTACGGAGCGCAATTCCACCGGTTTCGACGGCATGGTCCGCCGGGACCTCGAGTACATAGCCAAGCGCGGAATCGTCATGGACCTCAAGATCGTCCTCCTCACGGTTCTGGAGGTCTTCAACGGGAGCGATGCGTACTAATGCCTAAATTTAATACCCGATTCGAATCGGAGAAGAAAATGAAGATTGCCGTCGCCGGAACTGGCTACGTCGGACTGTCCCTCGCCGTCCTGTTATCGCAGCACAACGAGGTCCACGCGCTGGACATCGTGCCCGAGAAGGTCGAGAAGATCAACAGCTACGTATCGCCCATCCAGGACGACGAGATCGAGCGCTTTCTGGCGGAGGCCGAGGCGGGGGAGCGCCAGCTCGACTTGCACGCCACCGTCGACGTGGCGGAGGCCTATACGGGTGCCGACTACGCCGTCGTCGCCACGCCCACCAACTATGACTCGGACAGGAACTTCTTCGACACGAGCTCCGTCGAGGCCGCCATCGCCGCCGTGCGCTCGGTGAACCCGGACGCCT